>JGI24512J20087_1000136_pt1 | contig 131791 bp, 137 predicted proteins | sample LinPmetageLP35_FD_20087 | JGI IMG/M metagenome (IMG submission 20087) | reverse complement strand
AGGTCAAGTTTGATAACTCAGGTGCTGGTTTTTTTTTTTTTTTTTTTTTTTTGAAGAGTCCTGGATCTAAGTTATTTGAGGTACGCTTCAGAGTCCTCGGCAGACGCGTTTGAGGATCTGGTGCTTTTCGAATGACCTTGAAGGCGGAATTAGAGCCAGCTTACAGTCATCGCCAAGGAAACTGCCAGGAATGCGTGTTGGCTTGATACTACGGCTTGTGTGAACTGGAAGCATTGACTTCAGCAGTCACAAATTGCGAAACTTTAAAATAGCTTTGACATTTTCAGACAAATTAGGAAAAGGACCAAAATGTACCGCATATCTATCCTCTTGCTTATTTTCCAATACTGAACCTTTGACCAAGTCATCAGGTACACATATTATACAGCTGAGCACGATGATATCACAAAAGAGTAGAATGCTAGCGAAAGGTGGCCCCCTATTAGAACCATAATAAGCACTAGAAATCGTTGGTATCTCCAAGTAAATGACATTCAATCTCCATTGCGTCTTTTGCCGGTATTACAAGTCGAAACGCGGAAGTCCCTGATGACTCAGGGAGGTTAGTGGATAGAGGCTTGTCAACGAAAAATGGGCGGACGACCGAATAGTGTCCTTTGGCCCATCAAGTAGATTCCGGTCAGGCTCTCGAGGCTAGAGGGGACTCAAGGACCACAACGGATCTTCCGTCCTCAAGAACACCTTCTTCGCATCTTCCCCTACAAGAATCGCGATGAATCTTCGCTTTCATAACCAGAAAGAAGATTTGTCATAGTATGAGATTGCGGGTGATACCGTGATATTGTTCGGGATGCTTCAATAGCGAATAAAAGAAGACATCCCTTTTTCATCTAGCGTAGCGACCAGTAGTTATTCAATTGGTAAATTCATGAAGGCATTCACGAGAGCTATTCCAGGGATATCCAATCTGCAGATGCCGCGCTGCCATCACCCTAGCGACGAGCAGTTCCAGAGCCTTGCGTCACATGAAATGCACGTGATTATTTAAACACGCTCCTCCTCCTCCTACGTTAATTTTGCAACGACAAATTCAAGTGCGAGACTTGCAGACATAGTTTCTTGAAGCACTCAAACATCTTCAGTAAGTCTTCCATTGTAGGGGATGAAAGGGGATGTGTCCTCGCTAGGCATCAACACGATCACATGATCCCCCTTTTGTATCTCGCTTGCGAGACGTCTTGACTTTGGGGGTTGGGAATAGGGCAATTGGAGACCGTGGGCTTCTCGGTCGAGAGCGGGTTGAGGAAATATGGCAGTAACGAGGAAAATGCTAATCATATGCGCGCAGGACGAAGAACAAGGTGGCAAGTATGTTTCGCAAACCTCCAGGCCCGCCACCAGTCCTCCAGGAGATCTACACCGTGAGCATCTCCATTTTACACTCCCAATTGACGGATACAGGCTGACAAGAGTGTGTAGATCATCCAGCGTTTCCGCGGGTATAGTAGCTCGGACGCCTTCCTTGCCATCAACCGCCTCAGAGCGCTCGACGATGATAGCCACCTGTTGAAGAAGTCCAAAGTTGCCGTTCTCTGTCTTACCATCGCGATACTCGGTGGCGACGTAATGACTTCGCGCGAATTAGGAAACCGGGCCCTTGATTGTGTCGAGATCTGTGAGCGTTGCATGCCCAAGATCTTAGAAGAGATACCGGAGCAAGTTGCAGTTGAGATGGTTCAGATGGCCACAGCTGTTATTGAACGCATGCCTCCTGCTCCTGTTCGAGTCCTTACGACTACGACCTGGCATGGATACGGAACCGGTCATGTTGGTGGAACTTCCCGTCCTGGTGATTCGTCTGGATATGGTGTTGCCCCCAGCGACTTCCGCATCAGCCCTGTTTCTGGACTCGGTACTGTTCGTCGTAAACCCTCTCATACAGCTCCCAAGTCTTCGCAAAACTCGACAAGCAACAGCGTCGTCTACACTGCCAACATCGAGTCCGTCTCCGCGGTAGATAATGAAGAGAATGACGACCACTCTGAACCTATCGATATGACAACCTACCAACTTGAGGGCGAATTTGGCAGGGACAATGAGGATGGCTGGGACGTGGATCAGGAGCCAACTGATTATGCTCGTTAATCGAACGACATGTAATCTTCAGCTGCCTGTAAAGGTGGCTTAGGAGGCTGTGAACACTGATACTTTTAGTCAGGTTACCGAAGGTACCGAGTTCTGGAGTTCTGGGTATTTTGGTTCCGGAAAATGTCTCCCGCGGGCATGGCATGGAGCTCTTGCATGGCCTTTGGCGTATTCGCGGTCTTGGTTCTTCATTTGGCGTTGGAGGATCCGGAATACCCCTGAAGCAGGACAGATATTGGAGCCTTGCTCTTTCTTGAATTCTAGACATGGATAGACTGGTCCATAGCAGAATTGACTCCATGAAGTTATAAGTGTAGCAATGCCAGAGAAAGCCGTAGCTGTGATGTATCATATGTGAGAAGCAAGGCTGATAATCATGATGCTCCTAGTAGCGATAACCTGTAGTTCAGGCTTCCTGAGTTCTAGGAGGCTCAGTGACAAGTTTTCAGAATTGGGGGTGGCATTGTCGTAAACTTGTAAATCAACAATTAAGCGAGGTGAATGTGATGCAGATAAATACAGCACTCTTTCCAAACTCAAAAATTGCGAAGCATAAAGATACAATAACAACATCATGCACACAACCAGGACTGAATCAAAAATGACACTGCAGAGGCAAAACATGCAAACAAATCATGCTCAGACTAACGGCGAAATAATGGAAGATCTTGCCATCATTCTACACAGACACAGAAATGTGGCAAGGAAGATAAGCGCATGAAGAGTCTACACAAGCACAGCAACCAATTCCAATCTCCTGGAGACACAAGAAGCACTGACTCTCATCATCAAGTCCACAGCTCTGAAACTCAGCAGGAGCCGGGTACGGTGCAAAATTTGTATTTCTTTATGTCCAAGACATCCTTCCATCAATCCTGTGTCTACATACACATCATAGCATAGCCAATCGCTCACCCAATCCCCGGTCCCTCATTCCCCTCCCCTCTCATCGAATCCACATCTACCTCAGTGCCCCCCTCCCCGTCCTCCTCGTATTCCTCGGCTGATCCGCATAATCCGCCAACGTAACAGCCTTCTCCTTCATCCCCCTCCTCTCCAGTTTCTCCCCCCTCATCTTCGCCATCAACACCTCTCTCGCCTCATTACTCTCCGTATCCTCATACTGCAATTGCGTAGCCGGCGGCTGGCTATCGACATCCTCAGTAGGTTTATCGCCGTTGAGAAGCATCTGGATACGATCATTCGGCGTGGAGTCGCTGTAGGGAGGATACTCGACGGGATGGCCATGTGTGGCTGTTGAGTCGACGGAGGTGTCGCGCGAGCGGTTGGATCCTGTGGACATGTTGCTGGGGACGCGACCGATGATTCGGCGGCTGCGTTTGCGAGGTTCGGGAGCGGAGTGGAGGGGTGCGGTTTTTGCTTTGGCGAGGAGGGCGGAGATGGCGGTTGTAAGTCCTTGCGATTCTTCTTGATTATTTCTCGGGGCCGGGTGGTCGCTTGGTGCAGGAGCGGTGGATACTGTTCGAGTTGGGGAATTGCCGTCGATTTCGGTGAGGGGTTTGCTTTTGTAGGCGAGATCTTGGGAGATGTCTTCGGAATCGGCGGTAGAGATGTCTGGTATTGTGGGAAAGCCCTGGGTGTGATATTCTTCTTTGAGAGCGATGACACTCGGTGAAGGCTCCTCTTCTGGCTCGACTGGTGCGGGGACCTTGGTAGGCTCATCTGTTGAAATTGCTGTTTTGTCTAGCTTAGACCTCCGTGATGTCTTCACCGGCACTTCAGCAGGTTCATCAGATGGATCTTCTATTGAAAAGGCCGTGCTATCAAATCTCATGTTCGGTGGTGGCTTCATTGATGCTTTCGAAGGGCGGTCTTCAGTTGAAAAGGCAGTATTGTCTAGCCCAGAATTGGGCGGCGGTGGTTGCATGGACGACCTTGAAGAATGACTGCTGGTTCTTGGTTCGGTACTTGACATTTCGCTGGTTGTCCTGTTATGTCGAGGAGCAGGCTTCGCTACGCCAGTGTTTGGTAAGGAGTCTGCTCTCTTCTGATATCTGCAGCGGTACTTCGAGGTGGGCAACTTTGTCCCGGCGGATATTGATTCCCATATCCAGTTCGCTTCTATTATGGGAGTCTTCCATTCCTGAGCATGGTCGAATTTGTCCCTTCTCAGACCAGCCAATGACTTCACTACCAGAACAGAAGACTTTGGGGTAAAGTCCTCGCTATAGGTGGCGCCGAGCAATTCAACGGCTCTCTGAAAATGAAGCAAGTCTATTCCAGCGAAAGCGGATGATGAGATGGTCATGCCAGAGAATCCTTCGACGGGGAAACTTGGGAATGGCCGACCAATGACATGATCATTAGGATCTGAAAACTTTTTGTGGTGAAGACAGCGTTCCAGCCACCAAAAAGTGATCGTCTCGACTGGCAATTGAGATTCCGGTAGAGGTGGAAAGTCGGATACAGGTAGGTCATGAGGTAGCATCCTGAAAAGTCGATTCGGTTGATACTTCCCTGACTCTTGCACGAGAGCTTCGATTGTTTCCACCACCTCGCCGCCGTTCGAAAAAAGATGCCCATGAAGAATTTGTGTTCTTTCTGGAGGAAACCCATGTGTGTAAAATCGACACCCGCTAAATATCCCTTCCACTGGCCGTGGATTCTCGATTGTAGACTGCATAGACTGGTTTGGTTTCTGTACTTCCACAACTGTTGGCTGAGGTTTCGGCTTGGAGGTTTCCTCATCATTTGTTCCCCATTGCCCGCTTCGATTGACCTGAGTTACGCCGGCTCCAGCACCTCCTCCAACAATATCGCCCCATATCTGTTCATTTTGCGTGCTCAATTTCGTGCTTGCTGTCCTCCTCAGCTTTCTCTTGCCTCCATCTAAGCTTGTTGTACTCTCGTCCCGCGATCGTTTGCCCAGCGAAGTCCTCTTGGGCGCAGTCTTATCCCAAGCATCTTTCCCTCGTTCGTTCGGCGGTAATGCTGGATCATACAGCTTCTCATCCAGAATCATTCCTCTCTCCAAACTATCTCGCACCCACTCAATGGATACAATCTTCAGTTTCCATGACTTAGCAGCTTTGTATTTGGCGCCCTCAGTTCGAAAAGATATTAGGTGCGTGATCGATTTTGTCAAATCGCCTTCATATGTGGCTCCATTTGCTTTTACTTGCGCAGCAATTTCCAGTCTTTCCGTAGCTTTAGGACCATGTTAGCCGTGACCGATACCCAGAAACAAGTCACTTACGATCATCGCAGCCTGTCATGCTGAACCGTAAGGAGTGAAATGTAGGTAGCCTGTGTTGCTGCTCAAGCAAAGGCATATCGATTTCCTGGTCATTGATCCATAGCTCTCGGACGGCTTCGATCCATGTTATCATCATCGGCAGAACATCCAACCTCTTTTGCGCAACATATCGAAACTTCGGGGTATCGTATTCTCCAACAATCAGATGGGTAACATCCAGAGTCAAATCGTATGTATGGATGGCGCCCATTTGTCTGGCATATTCCGCCAATTGGGTCTGCAGTATACATGATCCCAATTAGCAATATATCTGAGAAGTACCTGAGGAAACATCGCGGGTGAGGATAAACTTACGCGCTTCTCATCTGGAACTGAAGTACAGCATATCACATAGCCCGACAGTGGTGCAGGAACATCGGCAGATCCATTCAAGGGAACCGTCTGGCGGGAAACAATCCCATCGTAATCTGCCATATTTGTCGACTTGTGCTGGACTGTTTGCGATTGCTGAGTCCTTGGATGCCATTTTCTCACTCAACGCGTCGTCGCGCTGGATCCCGCGCCGAGTATTGTTCCTTATCGCACGCAGCTCACATGGGCGATAAGACATCCATTTCTTGGCAGTTGGCACTGCCATAGACCTTCCTTGACCTCTCACATGGACGATCTTTCCAATCCAAACTTGCTTTTTCAATTGCCAACGAGTCCAAGCCTTGGAGCAATCAATTCATGAATCACCATTATTTCTTGGAAAGCGGCGTACAATTCAGCTTTGGACCGTGTTCACTGTATGCAAGTGCAATTCTTGTCAGGTGGTTTTTTGCCGTACCTTCCGTACCTTGGTAGAGATCTCGCTTCTTCACCTGCTGGAGCTTGAGTCAAGCAGCTTGGTTGTTCGGCACCTTAATGATTACAAATCCAGTTCATCAGAAGCTTGCCCTCCCTCGCTCTCCCCCACAACGAAAATGATCAGCGACTAGGAGTGCAGGCCTGCCAAGATCTCTTCCAGATCTGGATCTCACTCGACCCCTCATTTTCTGGAAGCTGGTCGCATGTTGATTTTCTTCGCGCTCTCATGCTGGAGACTTCTTCAATTGGTTTCTTGAGAAGCAGTGGCAAAATTCTCATCATCTCATCAGTATCTCACCGTATTATTTACAGCTTGCCGAGCACAGTCAGTCCATGATAATGGACCATCTGATTACAGTGTGAGCCTGAAATCATTACGTGTCTAGCATGGCTCAGCGATGTGGGCCATCCATCCGTCATGAAAATTCGTGGCTCTGCTCGTCGCGTGCATCAGCAAGGCGCTGAGAAAGCCCTGAACAAGCATCGGTGAATCGCCATTTGATAGGCTCGCAGTCAAAAGGCTAGAATTCTGCACTGTTTGGAATTATACCTCAACTGGAGTGAGATGATGCTAGTGGCTGACTGGAGGTCCAGCGAACCGAAACAATTCAGTGTGTTTCCCGGCCTTCCGGTGCTACAGAGGCGTTGAACCCAACATTCGGTGTCGTTCGTGGTAGCTTGTCTGGAGTACGAATGTAGCTCTTCGTGATGGCAATTTGAGGTTGAACCTGACTCTATTACCCTTCTGAGATTGAAGGGCTTGGACATCCAGACTATCTCTTCTGCAAAACCTGGCACAGATGTTTCAAAAGCTTCCATGATTTGAGAAAAGGGGCGTAGATAAGGTTTGCCACATCGTCGTTTGCGGAAGGATGACTCCACTAAACAAGGCTGTCCTGGTGGATCTGTTGGAAGCCTCGTAGGTACCTTCCTACGGTACCGCTGGATACTTATGGTGTCTGCAGTGCATCAGTGTGACAGTGATTGGCCGGTTAGCTTTTTCCATGCTTGATCAGATCAAGTGTCAGACAATGGGATGTCTTTCTGCCTTTCTTACAGATTATTTCTTCAGTTTAATTGCTCCACTCATGGAATAAATTTGCTCTTGTAGATTGAGAAGTTTTCTTATCGTAGATAAAGGACGAATATGACGAACGATCAACAAGAAAATTTCCTTGACATGGGTCAAAATAGAGAAAGGAGAATGAGAAAGAAGGCTTCTCCGGACTCGGGACTTGCTCCCCTGTATGAGCCAAGGCGCTGCTCGGCAACTAGGAATCAGCACATCACAGTCATCTTGAAACTTCATGCACCGTCGTCTGCTCAAGGGTTGTCCCTTTTGAGATGGGGCGCGCGAAACATCGTGCAAAATGCAGCAGAATATTCAGACGCTTGAATCAGGGCAGGGCCTGATAAAAGAGATTGTACGGTCTCATCCAAGGCTTCCCAGTTGGGTAGTATTGGGCTGGAGCAAGCTGCTGGTGGTTTGGAATGGTCTGGTATCTGGTATTGGCGTCTTGAATTAGGGATAGACGAGGCATGCAGTTCCATGATCCCATTCCTTGATTGGTGCCGACAATTCGGAGGAACGATCACTCGAGATGAATAAGTGCTACAGTACAGTATCATGGGTCGAACTTCTGGTCAAAGAAACTCGCGGCCACTAGATACTACCTATCTGCTAGCATTTCTTCCAGTCTATGATCCAGCGGCAAAGGAAGACCGGAAGCGTGTGCGTGTACTGAAAATTCTTGATGACTTAAGATATTTTGGTCTTCTGAAGCCGTAGTCGATGCGGCTGCAGGTTCAGGGCTACTGCAGCAACGTCGTCATTGGCCCGCGGCGCCATCGGCAGCACCAGCACCAGAAGCAGCATCGCACCAGTTGTCCTACAGGGGCACTAGTGGCTTTATATCGACTGCGGTGCGGAACCAAGGCGAGGGGAGGGGAGAGGACTCGGGAGCGCAGCATAATACTCGGTACACTTGACCTGACTTGACCTTGGAGGCCCAGAGTTCGCAAAGTCAAAGCCAAAGCCTTCCTTCTTACGTTACGAGAGGGGAAAAGCTAGAGAGCCTTTCTTCTTCACTTCACATCGCTCACCTCGGATCATCTTTTCACTCAGCTGCACTGCATACAAGCTCTCTCCTCTCTCCAAAGCTCATGCAAAACGCTTCAAACCCTACTCGCACCAAACCAGCTCGACCCGACCCCCACAGTATATACCTTTGTTTGTGCTTCAACTCTTCTTCCGGGCTCTAAGCTGGTCGGTCTGCCTTTTGCCCTCCTGTTTTGGAACTCCTGGCCCAGCAGTTACCGGCCCGCGACTCAGTGCCCTGCTCGCTCGTTACTCGTCACCTGCCGGGATCCCACCTGAGTCCTTCTCGTCAACACCGTACTTCCCTGTCCGCAATCTTCACAATCCGGTATTGGGATCTTTGGGCACGACTCCTCCCGTCCGCCCTTCTGTTTGTTCTCATGTGCTGGCACCGAAAGACCCTTCTTCCCTGCACACCGTGTCAACAACAAACATCATCCTAAACTAGCACTGTGAGTATCAGCTTTACCATCCAGTCAGTCGCATCTAGATGCATAGCAACATGCTTTTATATCCCCACGCTGTACTGGCAATCACCCTGTCTCCAATCTATTGCATAATATTACTGGATGTCGATGGTCGATTGCCATAATTCTCTACGATCTCTGGTAACTGCGCGAGATGCGCATCCAGGAAGATCAAAACAGACCTCTTTTCTTTTTATGACCTCTTCCTCCTCCCCCGCTCCTTCCAATTTGAAAAGCAAAGGGAGACGCAAAACATTGCTCGAGGGACATAATAATAACACGCATCATGTCAGAGCCGGTAACCTTATCATACTATTCCCACCGAGGAACCATCTATTACACCCCCGCCAACCTCTACGCCCACAAGCTTTCCCCAGCAACACTTCCGGCACCTCCGTGTCGACCCCGACAGCGACGACCGCACTCGATACATATCACTCGTTTGCCGGCAGGATTCGTACCGTTCGACCTACGGCCTTCACCACCTCCAAAAACACCAAAACAGCCCTCCAGGTTCCGCCTAGAATTAAGAAAGCTGGCTTCCCGGGAGAATGCAAAGCGTGTGCTAGGGTCGGTCTTTTCTCCATTCTCCTCGAATCCCTCAACCGCTACGTCCTCAGCGGCAAGTTCAACAAGATCGGAGAGTCCAGGACTCGGGGGGTCATCACCCAGGGCATCATTGTCCCTAGGGCCGTCAGATCCAAATACAATATTTGCGCGGAGGGCAGCAGCGGCAGGTAATCTACCTGCAAATCCGCCAATCACAATGCCCCGCCCATCATTGTCAGAGACAGCAAATGGCTCAAACCCGAGAGATAGCTTAGGAGGAGGAAATACACCAAGGGCGAGTTTCAGTGCTGGGGGCGCACCGAGGTCAAGAAGTGGCAGCGCAGCGCCATCATACAAAGCTGCAAGCTCAGCTGAGACAGAGAAGCCGGTGTGCTCGGGAAATGGAGTTGCATGCTATATCAACCTTGCAGAGCCTGTGATATTTCTCACTGGTCTCGATCACGATGGCACAACTCGCGATTCCGGTTCCAACACAACGTCTATCTTGCGTGGAAAGCTCATTTTGAACGTCACAAAAAATGTCAAAATCAAGGCCGTGACAATGAAATTCACTGGACGTGCTAGAACGGAATGGCCAGAAGGTAAACACACCCTGCGTTGTTCCTCTATGCAGTCACTAACGACAGCTAGGTATCCCACCCGAGAAGACTACTTTATTTGAGGAGGATTCCCTCAGAACACAGGTTCTTCCTTTCTTCAATGCTTTATATGAGGGCTCGGAAACTGGTTTCGGCGCCATGTGCAATTACGCATTGCGAGGCGATAAGTCTGCAAATTCTTCTGTTACCAACTTGGCCCTCGACAACACTGAGAGCTCCAGCGGATTTTCTCTTCCAGGCATCACCAACCGATCAAACAGGTCTAGTACTCTTCTATCAGCTAAGGAGCTGAAGAGGCTTTCTTTACAGAGCAATCAATCACGAAGTTTCACCAAATCAGAATCACCTTTTGGACCTTCTCCGCAACAGAAAGGTTTCAAGACCTTCTATCCTGGAATCTACGAGTACAACTTCGAGTTACCGATTGACAATAATAGCCCCGAGAGCTTGAAATTGGTGTTGGCTTCGGTTAAGTGGCAGTTAGAAGTCTTGGTTGAGAGGGCGGGAACCTTCAAGCAGAATCTCCAAGGGTTCAAGGAAATTCCCGTCATTCGATCACCCTCGGAAGATTCATTGGAATTAGTGGAACCCATATCGATCAGTCGACGATGGGAGGACCAGCTCTACTACGAGATCATGATATCTGGGAAATCTTTTCCATTGGGCTCTAAGATTCCGATCGCTTTCAAGCTGATGCCATTGGCAAAGGTTCAAGTCCACAAGATAAAGGTCTACATCAGTGAGAATATTGATTATTACGCCAAGAACCGCAAGGTAACCAGAAGAGAAACTCAACGAAAAATCCTTTTGTTTGAGAAGTCCGCCGGGAAGCCGCTTGCCAAAGAGTACCAGCCATCAGAAGTCAGAATCACAAGAGGTGGTGAGCAGGCCCCAGAAGAGCGATCTCACAACCGAGAGTATGAGCAAAACCGAAGACGGATCGAAGCACAACGCAATCACACGGAACCTGAACCTCTTCCTGAGCCAACTGACAATCTACTTGGCGATATCGATCTCGGGCTGCCTAGTCTTTTGGGTTCTACTGAATTGGAAATCGACGTTCAGCTGCCAACATGTGAAATGATGGCAAAGGACAGAACGAAGAAATTGACCCACGACTGCACATGGAAGAACGTGGATGTACACCACTGGATTAAGGTAATGATGTTGTTCAAGCTATAGTATTTACCAGACTAACCAACGACAGATCGTACTACGAATCTCGAGACTGGATGCCGATGATCCAACTGGGAAAAAGCGACGTCACTTTGAAATTTCAATCGACTCGCCCATTTCCCTTCTCAACTGCCGCGCTACTCAAGCCAACCTTGCACTGCCATCATATTCTGATGGAAATAGCAGTCTTCTCAGCCAGCAGCATGTTTGTGGGTGTCCAAATTCAGAGCTGGCTACACCTCCAGCGATGTCCGGGTTGGAAAATCAAAATCCAATCAATGGCAATGGAGCTTTCCCTGGCAACGACAATGCTTTACCAGATCTCGCCAGACCGCCTCAGGCACACCTGTCGACGAATGCTGCAGCGGGCGTTCAACGACCCATCCATTTGATTCGGGCACCGAGTTTCAACCCTCCGCCATTTGATGCCGAAGAAGCTCCACCGCCAATGGTTACTCCACCGCCACTCTACGATCACGTTGTTGGCACACCCAGTCATGATGGGCTTGCAGATTATTTTGACCGGTAAGAGACCCATATTAAACTTTGATGATGTTTGATGCTGATCTTTTCTATAGTCTGAGTTACTTTGAAAACGCAGATTCAGATGACGATGAAGGACTGAATAGGGTTACCAGTCGGGGTCGTGTCAACGTTGTCAACCCACGCACACCTGGCGGTAGATTGGCTAGAAGCATGGAGATTGACCGCAATTTCATGAATGCTGCTATGGCCAATATCGCCAACAACAATGGTGCCAGGACCCCCACGCAAGAAATGTCAGGTCTACACTTGACTCTTCCGAGTCACTAATAAAAGTACGTTGAAAAATATCAACATTGTTACCCGAAAACGAAAACAAAATCAGCATTTGCCTTGTACATAGCATGAAGGGCGGGCGTCGACGATGACAGTCAGGAAATATACCACGGGATCGGATCGATTTGGATGAATGGTCGTTATCACGGCCGCGGGACTACTTGTTTAATTGGAGCATGCACAAAGGGGTTTTTGGTTTTGGGGGAGGTCGGATCTTTTACAGTCCCGGGTGACGATAGGAGGGGGTTCTTAGGGCTTTAATGCATAAATGGGGAGGCAGGGGCGTTTATCTTATACCGGTTTTAAGCATGGGCTCTTTGGCGCTGTAGAAATCGAATGGGTGGCTCATGATACGCATGTTGGAGAGTATGAACATATGAACTTTCAACGTACAAAGTTGAATGAGAATGGAAGTCTGCTTCTAATTGCTCCCGTGACACAGCACAGCAAAGTAATTACAATCCAACTGCAACCGCGATCTCAAGTGCCACGTTCTTCCATGCTCCTCCGCAGTGACAACAAAGCAATACATAGCTTCCGCCATACGCCTACTCGGTGATACTCAACCAGACCCCAATTTCTACAGGGCTGTACCGGATCCACTGATCGACTGAGCCGAGTCAAGAAAGCCACGAGTTGAAAAAGTCAACAATAGACGATTAGACACACCGCCTCAGCCCTTCATGATTCGATTGGGCATCACCGTTCGACGTATCCCGCCCTGAAAGTAGGGGTCCTCGTACCTTGCACTAGTTGGACAGTGGATGCACTTACCTACGAAGGGTAGGCAGACCGCCTTCTCCTAGGTACGAGAGGAGGTGGGAAAGAAGATTTTTCGTGTATAGTTGCCATCTTCAAGGGTCTAATCACGGATGGAAACGTGACTCTGCTTTGCGGACTCGCCTGCGCGGGCCTGCAAGAATACTTGCAAAGAAATTCGAAGTATGAGGTGATCAGTCGAGACAGTGTGGAGCGCTGTAAACTATGGAACTCATAGGTCTGTTTGTTATAATAGGTCCCGTAATCTGGTGATGTAGTTCTATACTCGCCCAGTGTTTTTACACTTCCATGTGAGGCGAAGAGTCAGACGAACGACCCTTGTGCAAAGCCCCGATTTTGGATACATACTACATGCCACCCCTACTTGACTCACTCAAAGTAGAGCGTTTTGCATCGTAAAGCAATGAGCCTTAAGACAGATTCAGGGATCTTGAGATCAGATCAAGGGAGTCAATGGCCTGCCAATTCCAGGTTATTCATGTATTCTGCCTGAATACGGCTTACTTCTCCGCCGTCCGGCATTCACCACTGCCAGTATACTTCCCTGCTCTCTATGTGGAATCTAGAAAATAGCTCCACTCTATGGATCAAGAATGAGCCTGGGCGGATTGGAGACGAAAAACGTCTTTCTCTGGCAAAAGGTAGATAAATACCTCGAAATCATGTGGTAACACTTGCTCCAAGAACGTGAGGGATGCGACCACAGCCCGTTGATATATCGCTTGTGACAACAACCTACTGTATCTGAACTCTAATCAAGTACCCAACAAAAACTAGATGGCAAACCCCTCATCTGGCTTCACACTCCACTCCCAAGTCAGCACCTCCCTCACCTCACCCCCTTTCTTGTTCTCCGGCCACTTCTCGCTCCCCTTCTTCGGCTCAACAACACCATTCCCACCAGTCTCTTCCGCTAACCTGCCCATGATCTTCTGACTGGCGATATTCCCACCTTCAGCACGGCCAAGCACTTTTCTGACTCCAAAGTCGTTCGCTGCGTACCGGAGCACTGCTCGAGTGGCCGCTTGCATGATGCGTTTGCCGTGGTACTGTTGAGATTTATCAGCTCCAGCTTCTCTTCCACGAACATCATCTCCTAAGCAAGTGAGACATCGAAACGAGAGACATGTCTGCCCTCATGACATAAAAGCCAAAAATATTTGAGGGCAACGTTAACACTTAGAGAGATGTTCCACGTACATCAGGATGCAACCAATACCCCACCTCGCCAACCTGCGGATCACATGAAGTAGGGGAGACAGAACAACACCCAATCATCTTCTCTCCATGTCGAATGACTTGGAGAGGTATCTGCCGTAGCGGCATATCGCTCTTCTCATCGAAAAAGGCCTGATGACGATCTTGCACAGTGGGAAGAGGAAGAAGAGCGCGAGTTGCGGCGAGTTGGCTGTCCAGCCAGAATTGGGCGTTGGCGCGGGTGTAGCTGCATGTTTGTTAGCTAAACTCCATTGTTGAAAATGGGATGAAATATATGGAATGTAATGGGCTTGTACGAATATCACGCGAGAGAATGAAGGGGTACGAGAGAGGAGTGGTTCAGAATGCTTCTATCTCAGGCGAGGTGAACTCACGGTTTGGGGACGCTGATCAATTCGTCAAGTACGGCGTCAATCTGGAAAGCTTCGAACATGGCATCTAGATCGCTTTCACGGTAGGTGGTGAGGAAGTAATCACCACCTGGGACGTCCAATTTGATGGAGTGGTCTAAAGACGTGTCTGCATTTTACTCAGTCAAACCATTCAAACATGAGAGTGGGGTCTGAGAAGACTTTGGAATCAACTCACTGAGCGATTTAGGTGACATAGTGATTGATTTTATCGACACTTCGCTCGATAGGTCTAAAAGAAGTTTTATGGAAGGGTTTTGTAGATTACTTATGACTTTGGAAGCTGGCTGCACCGGCACCTTTTATGCAAGGCGATGCGATGACTGGTTTGAGGCTGTGATACCACAAGGAAAGTGAGTCAAATGCAGGAGAACAACTATGGAAGATATTAAGCGAGAACGTGCTGATGCTTGCATTACTGTAAGCAGACAACCTACTGAGGATCAAGTGAAGGCACAACTGTATTAGATGCGAACTCTAGCTGCAGGAACGGACCCTTGACGCACCTTCCTGAAGTGTGCTCGGCGTGGAAGTGGGTTCTCGGTTAGCGATGATATGGTTTGTCACGTAAATATTTCCACGACACGAGATACTCTGTTGATGCTTCTGTATTCGATTCTACCTTCAGTACTCCAGACAATCAAACACCTTATTCATAAAACGCCATGATAAATCCCTCCCTTTGCAGGCCATCCGTTTACTCCAACACAGTAACCAGGTAATGCAATCGCAAAGGAATCAGGCCGTGCTGATCCTTTTCCAAAGTAGCGTAATTGAACAGAAAAGGGAAGAGATCGATGTCAATCAAATACAAGAAAGGGATCGGCTTTCAAGGCGAAATGCCAATGGGGAATCTGGCTCGCCGCGAAATATCCAGGCCGTCATATCGTCGAAAGAATTGCTCGTGACCTTCATGACTTCTATGCAAGAAGCAGCAGCAGTCTCTGTCACTGCCAGACTGTCAAGACTGCACTCGCCCGGAAGTAAAATGTAAGGGATCCAGTTGTCTAGAAGGCATCTTCGTCGGTCCAATTTGCGTCGCTTCCAGAAACTATGCGAGCCTCAGTGACACCAGCTCGACTCTCGTATGGGGGAAACACCTTCTGCTTCTTCGGCTGTCCACCATGGCCATAATCTTCGGGAGTGTAGCGCTTTCCATGGGCAGCTCGGAGTTTCGCATAGTATGCATCTGATGCGTCTTGTTCAGGTTCTGAGTCGTCCTCGATTGTCTGCCAATTCTCGGAACCGGAAACAGTCGTGTTATTTGATGTGTTCGAGATTTGTCGACTTGGAGGAGCCTGTGGGTATTGGTTCGTATCTCGCTCGTTCTGGCGCATCGAGGATTTCAATTCATGATACGACTGGGGTCGGGCACTCCGCTGTGACTTGGAATACCCATCATCATAGAAAGCATCCTCAGGTGTTACGTGACGAACGCTGCCGACACTCGAGGTCACGCTTTCAGAACGATAGAGCGAGTGCGGCGTTGGGGTTGGTGCTGGTGCTGGTGGTGGAACGAAGAGGTCTCGCATCTTTGGTGGAGGAGCTCTACTCGGCGGGGGTCCCATTTTTCCTCGAAGAGTACTCGTCTCTTGAGCTCGGCGTTCAGGAGAATTTCCGCCATGGTTAAGGTTCGACAGTGGTGCTCTGGCGGGAATCTTCGAAGGAGATTTGGCACCAGTACCTGCCATCGGATTGCGTCTTAAGGTTCCGCCGGCAGTGGGTGTCTTAGCACCAGTCCTCGGCGGAGGAGCTTTCATCACACTGTTTGCTCGACTCGGCGGTGCCGACTTTTGCGCCTTTGGAGCAGCTGGCGGCGGACCAGCTGGTGTCTTTGATCTGGGGCCGGGAACAGGCTTCGGTTCAGAAGCTTCGAGTGTGTCCAGATATCTCTCCCCACAAACCAAGAATGGTCGACCATATTCATCCTCCCATTTCTCCAAGACCTTTCAAAATTAGCTGCATGCATATGCAAGTCATTTCATCTGAGCGTGGATCATGCAGCCTTGTGGGTCTCTATCTCCTGTCGGTAATAAAAGGGGGCTCGCTTACCTTTCTCAAATCAACAGCAATCTTTGGTAAGTCCTTCGCAATTCTCTTTCTCATCTTCTCCTCTCTCAGTAAACGTGTCGGATCTCTCTTCTCGCCCTTCTGGCCACGACCCAATAACCGTGATGCATCCTGACTGGAAGCTTGAAGGTCATCACGATCCTTCACGAGCGATCTGTGCTTATCGATGAGTGCGAGTGTCGGAGCGCGTTGTTCCTTCAAAGCTTCCAGTCTGCCGATCTCCTGTTCGTGCGCCTCGAGCAATGCGTCACTGTACACATCTGAAAATGCCGGCGTGAACTCCAACATCTCTTCCTCCGAGAAGTACAGTCCATCCCAAAGCTCCTGTAGCTTGTACCGAGCATCTTCGACAAAGAGGTGGAGATTTTGTCGCTTGAGTTCGTTCAGTCTCGATAATTCGTCCTCAAACTCGTTGATCTGTCGAACACCACATCCTCGATTACTGTTGCAGAACTTCTTTCTCTCGTGTTCCTCGACTCCCAATCGTTCCCAAAGACCCTCCACAGTAGCCTTCAGATCCTTCAAGCGCTTTTCACGTGATTTCTTCTCATCTGCAAGCTTGTCTCTCTTCGATCGAAGTCTGGCGATGTCATCCTCGTGAAGGCCCAATTGCTCGGGAGAGTCGCGGTAGTATTTAACAATAGTGCCATCTGTTTGTGCCTGGGGTGTTCCAAGCTCAGCCCAAAGTTGAATAATGTGTTCTGAAAGTGCCTTGACCGTTGCAACCCGACGCGTGTATTCCTCGTAAACTCGAGTGAATTCGTCATCGAGAGCGGTTACATAAATCGAGGACAGGTCAAAGGTCGGAGGAATCGTCGAGTTTGGAGAGGTGGGAGGAAGGGTGATTTTAATGAAGGAGGGTTCGAGATGTGACGAGTAGGATTCGAGGGCTTGAACGAGTTCTGAAGAATCATTAGCACATGGCACAGGCGGGTCTGTCAGTTGCTCCTACTCTTTACTTGCTCAAATCTCTCTCTGTGTAATTTAGAGATCATGAGATGTTTCTCCTTCAATCCTTGCACACATCGTAGTAATGGGTAGGTGATCTTGAGGTTCTCATCTTCAGCCTCGTACTCGTGCCGTGATTTGTTGTCGTCGAGAGAAGCCTCCATCTGCTTGATTGTGGTAATGATTCGTTGGGCTTCCTCTGTCAAGTCATTTTTCTCGGCGGCGACTAGTCGTACTTGGTTATGTAGAGTTTCGGAGAGTGCAGAGAACAACTATCAGAAGTCAGATGCCATTCGTTCAAGATTGCGTTTTGTGTATGTAACTTGCCTCCGATTCTCGACTCTCCCGCTCATGGTTAGGAACTCCTATCTCATCGAAGAGACCGTGAAGTTGCCCGATGATTGTTGAGACCTGCGATGACAGGTAACTGGTATCCATTTTGATCTGTCCGTTGGGGACTGATGTGAGAGCGAGTATCGAAGATTGGCCGCGAGACTCGGACCGTGGGGCAACGGAGGTGTAGAAAGGATTCAATATCAACAATGCTCAAGACGTGATCGCGAACGCGAAACCTCCAAAAATGATGGCGTACAGATCATCAATAGCGAGAAAACGTGCAATCGTGTTTTTGTGTGGTAGAGGTTATCGTTCTGCAGCCCACGGGTTCGTGGTCTCTATGTTCTAGTCCCGCGAGAGGACGTACCCAGAGTTGTGCAAGCCAATTATTGTACACACAGTCACTACAGCAACGGCACTGATAATAATCGCGCTAAGCTAATTGTGAAACCAGCACCCCTGTCTCACCCCTGTCGCCTCCACTAGAGCTGCAAGCCCCGCCTGACAAGGCTGCAACCTCGCGATAAAGCTCCAGCTTCATCTTCGCTCTCTCGCCTTCTCTCCGAGCCAACAACACCACCTTCTCATCATGGACACTGCACGCAAAACATGGGAACTCGACAACAACGTCGAACTCGTCGATGCCCATCGCGATGCGCTTTATACCTATGATACCGCTGAGCAGAAAGCCATAAATGATGCCAAACCATGGAAGACCGACCCTCACCACTTCAAGAATGTCAGAATCTCAGCTGTGGCGCTCCTGAAGATGGTGATGCATGCACGATCTGGAGGCAGTATTGAAGTCATGGGTTTGATGCAAGGAAAGATTGCAGGAGATACGATCATCGTCACCGATGCCTTCAGATTACCCGTTGAAGGCACAGAAACCAGAGTCAACGCTCAAGACGAAGCAAACGAATATATGGTTGGCTACCTTCAGGCTTGTCGGGATCAAGGCAAGCTGGAGAACGCAGTAGGATGGTATCACAGTCACCCTGGTTATGGTTGCTGGCTGTCCGGTATCGATGTCAGCACACAGGCAACTCAACAGACATTCTCCGACCCTTTCCTTGCCGTTGTCATTGACCCTGATCGTACTATTTCAGCTGGAAAGGTCGAAATCGGTGCTTTCAGAACATACCCAGAGAACTACAAGCCGATCAGTTCTGGAGCAGATGACGGATACCAAACTATTCCACTAGCCAAGGCTGAGGATTTTGGTGCCCATGCAAGCAGATACTACTCATTGGAGGTTTCTCATTTCAAGAGTTCGCTGGATACACACCTATTAGAGCTTCTATGGAATAAGTACTGGGTACAGACTCTCAGCCAAAGTCCTCTCTTTACCAACCGCGAGTACAGCAGCAAGCAAATGCTCGACCTGAGCTCCAAGATCAGACAAGCAGGAGCCGCAATCTCCAGGAGTGGCCGACAGATGTCATCGGTACCAAACAAATCTACGGATCAGCAGTTGGAGAAGGTGGTTAGGGATGGCAACAAGATTGCTGGGGAAGAAGTTACTGGTTTGATGGCTGGAGAGGTCAAGGCGAAGCTCTTCAATGGACTGGGCCATATTTCTGAGACAGAGGTTGCCCCAAAGGCCAAAGCTGCTGCAGCGGAGGCATAGAGAGAATTGATGGGTTATCGCAGGTAGCAGATGTGACAGTTGAGATAACCCAGACTCTAATGAGCATTTTTAGGCGTAGGAGCTTACACAAAATGGCGTTGAGGCGGGTTTGATGAATCATGATTGTGGCTAGGTAGCCTAGACAGAAGATCTCATACACGAGACTAAGAAATGAAATGCAATGAGCGTATGGGCCTCCCTTTCCATATCCCTGCAGTGAGAAGGGGCATATGTACAGCCTGAGGAGCACGTTCTTGTTCTAATCTATCGTACATCAACGAAGGTGCTTATGCCTCCGGCCTATTCCTACACTACTCTTGACACCATAGTAAATACACACTCACACCCAATTGGCTGCCTCTAGCTCATCCCCTTTGATCTTTTCCCGCTTCGCAAGCTCCTTGCTCATCACCTTTTCCGCAAGTTTCAACCTCTTGACCGTCTCCTCCCTCCCCAAAATATTCATCATCTCGGCGCCATCAGGCCCAGGCTTCCCAGCAGCAACAGCCCACCTCAAATACCCATGTACCAGCTTCGCCCAAGCTTTAATCACTACCCTCTCCAGCTCCTGCGTCCTCCAACTCTCATCAGCCCCCCTCTCCTCACTCAACGCCGTCAGACTCAATCCCGCACCCTGCTCTGTAATCCACGCAATCCTCTCTCGAAGAACATCACTTCTCCAGTTCTCGTCTTGTATCTCTAATAAGCCGTGGAACAAAACCATCGTCTCTGGAGCTGGGACGTACGGGATTCCGGTGGGAACTTTGTGAAGCTTAAAGGTGGGTACTGAGACGCTGATCTCGGACAGGGTGGGTGCGATGAAGAAGTGGATATTACGTTGGATGAAATCCGTGGGATTAGTATAATTCTGAGCGTCAACCTTGAGAATGGATGTGATGAAGTCTTCGCGAGCTTCGCCTTCTGGATAGCTGGCGTAGACGGGAAGATCTTGCTGGGCGAGACGCTCATCTAGCAATGTGACGATAGGCTTTGCAGCCAGGTGTCTGAGGGAGTGAAGAGGATTGTCCGACTCCTCTGGCATAGAAGCGTAGCGAGCAGCGTGGCGTTTCTGGAGGAAGTCGAGCTTTTCGAAACCGACGATCGAGTCGCCTCGAGTGTATTTCATACTCGAATTCCTAACAAGGTCTTCCATGCTCATGACATCCCGTCCGACGTTGTGAGACCACCCGAGTAGAGCGACGAAATTGGTGAGAGTTTCTGGAAAGATGCCAAGCTCGCGAAAAGAAGCGACATCTATAGAGCCGGTCCTTTTGCTGAGCTTCTGCTTATTCTTATCTAGAAGGAGGCCGACGTGAGCAAATGCTGGAGGTTCCCACCCGAATGCTTGGTACATGGCGAGATGTTTGGGTGTGGAGGACATCCATTCCTATTCTTGATATTAGTGAGAGTGGATGCTTGGCGGAGAACATATCTTACTGAGCCTCTGATGACATGGGTGATTTCCATCAAATGGTCATCCACGACATTGGCAAGATGATAAGTAGGAAAGCCATCTGATTTCAGTAATATAGGATCATCAAAAGATCCGAACGCTCCAAGGCCTTTTCCCTGAGACCGTGGTATGGATGTGAAGTCGCCTCTTTGGCGGACCAGGCCGTACACTAGGTCGTTGTACACAGGATATCTATCAGGTACTTTCAGCCTAACGACGTGAGATTCTCCTTTCGAAGCTCGGTCGTCCGATTCATCTTTCGGTACATGTGTACATGCTCTGTCATAATCTGGTGGAAGGCCCAGCTTAGCCCTGTGTTGAGCCAAGTTAAACAGCCTGTCTGGTGTGCAGAAACATCGATATGCATTGCCAGATTCCAGAAGCTTTTCAGCATGTTCCCGGTATAAAGCTGTTCTTTGAGACTAATTTAGAGTTAGCCATTGTGACTTATAGAAGGTGTATATATAACTTGCTTGTTTATATGGACCGAAGGGGCCCCCTATTTTTGGTCCTGATATATATCAGCAAGATGGTTATCTCGAGCGTGGGCTAGAGCTCCAACCTTCATCCCATTCGATGCCGGCCCATTCGAGATCTTCGAAAAGTCTTGCTTCGGCATCAGGTATTGTCCTTTTCTACTTTAGTCAGTACATATTGCTCGTTGAAAATGAATGAAAAATCACCTGATCAGTATCCTCTATTCGTAAAAGAAATTGGCCTCCTGTAGCCTTTGCTACTAGGTAATTGAATAGAGCAGTCCTTAGCGATCCTAAATGCAGATATCCTGTCGGTGAAGGGGCAAATCTTGTCCTGGCTGGTCCTCCATTACGGAGTGCTTGCGAGGCTGTTGATAGAGAAGTGTATTCTCTAGGTTTTGCCTCCTGAGCAAAGCCACGGCAAGACTGACAAATCCATCGAAATTTTGGTATCCTCCTCGTACTTGAGAACAACAGCTGCATCACTTCGATCAGTTTCAACACAATTCGAGAAGACTCGAGTTCATTGCTTGTATACGAATCTAATCCAATCCTATCTCGCGCCTTACACAACATTTTGCCAGCCCTGTTGGCCCGTGCCCGCTTGCCCAGGACATTTTTTAGCGGTCATCAATCGTTGAGTCCGAAACTTTCCCATCTGACAGTCCTGCGCATAATTTGCGCTTTCTTTTCGTGAATACAACAATTGCGAAGACCTATATCAAGGGCAATTCTTACGAAGAGATTCGTGCTTAAGTTCCGAAATCTCCTGATTCCTCCTCCGAATCTATCAATCCCGCAAACCCCTCCATCATGGCGTCCAACGGCACAGCCGATAGCGAAGAGATCGATCTTTATGGCAAGTCATCATATTATGTTCTCATGACCAAAGCTGACTTCTGCAGAGCTCCTAGGAATCTCCAAGACTGCTACGAAAACCGAAGTAAAAAAGGCATATCACAAGGTTCGTACTATCTGCAGCCTCGCAGTGACGATGCTGACGAGTTCTAGGCTGCCTTACAGCATCACCCAGACAAAGTCGCAGAGGAATTAAGAGAGGAGTCCGAATTGAAGTTTAAGGCCGTCAGCCAAGCATATGAGATCTTATACGATGAGGAGAAAAGACATCTTTACGATACCCATGGCATGGCCGCCTTCGATCCTAGCCGAGGAGGGCCTGGAGGTCCTGGCGGAGTAGACCTGGACGATATATTGGCGCAGATGTTCGGAATGGGGGGTGGAATGGGAGGAGGTATGCCTCCGGGATTTGGTGGTGAGGGTGGACCAAAAAGACAACGACGTGGACGGGACGAGGAACAGAAATACCAGGTTACTTTGGAGGAACTCTACAAGGGAAAGACTGTCAAGTTTGCCAGCACCAAGAACATCATTTGCAGTCACTGCAAGGGTACCGGTGGAAAGGAGAAGGCTAAGCCAGCTACCTGCGAGAGATGTAAGGGTAATGGCGTCACAGTTGGCCTTCGATCGGTTGGTCCAGGACTTGTGACCCAGGAGAGAATGGTCTGCGATACTTGCTCGGGTACAGGAAAGATCTTCAAGGAGAAGGATAGGTGCAAGAAGTGCAAGGGAAAGCGGACAACCTCTGAGAAGAAAGTACTGGAGATTTATATCCCAAGAGGAGCGCGTGAGGGCGAGCGGATAGTTCTGGAAGGGGAGGCAGACCAAGTACCGGATCAGATACCTGGCGATATCGTCTTCACTCTCGTCGAGGAGGACCATGAGATCTTCCAGAGGGCCGGTGACGATCTCTCGGCAGAGTTGAATGTTACCCTCGCCGAGGCTCTTACCGGATTCTCGAGAGTAGTTCTGAAGCACTTGGACGGTCGTGGTATCCATCTCAACCACCCACAAGGAAAGGTTCTTCGACCTGGCCAAATATTGAAGGTTGCAGGAGAGGGAATGCCACTGAAGAAGAGCGATGCGAAGGGAGATCTTTACTTGGTTGTCAAGGTTGAGTTCCCTGAAGATGGGTGGACCGAGGATGCTTCTGCTTTTGCCGATTTGAACAAAGTTCTACCCAAGCCTGCACCGGCTATCGATGCTACAGAAGTTGATGAAGTGGAGTATGATTCTGATGCCGAGATTGAAGATGTGAGTTCACCATAACCAACGGGCCTTGACTCTTGCTGACAATCATAGTTTGGTGCAAATTCTGGGGATCCACGAGCTGGTGGTGGGTGGGAGGACGATGATGAGGGCGAGGGACAGGCACAATGCGCACCTCAATAGTCGGCTTTCATGATAACGATTGTCTTAGCATTACGGGGGTTTCTCACGGAGGTGTATCTTAAGATCTTCGCGATGATAGATCAGAATCAGGGTTGGTCGTCCACAGTTAGGATAATGACCGTAAATAGAACTGGCGTAAAATGGAAATAATGACATGTCTCCCTTCAAACATCGTATTCTTACCAGGAAGATCGTAAGATTCAATGAGAATGGAAACTAACATACAAAGTATATGAATCCCGAATCCTGAACCCCACCTGAAGAACTTCAAAGCTTCCAAATGTCTGGAAATTTTTCAAGACATTCAGAGATGGTGACACATTGGTGTTGGACCCCGCTACTCTTGCTTGCCAAGGTAGGCAGGGCACTTACCATGAAATTGCAGAGGCGACTTCGATCAAGCATTCCAATGTCATATAAAAGTCACACGACTTTATCCCTGAATCTGCTCTTTCTAAGATTCTGAATAACAATCATGTAGACAATGTCTCCTACCTAGGTATAGAAACTACACGACTCCATCGTGACGAGGCGGGGTGAAAAGTGTTTAGTCATCTCAGCCACCATTTGCCGTACGCCACACACGTGATTGGCTCGCTTCGAAAACGGCAGGCACACAGCGAGCCCCAATTGCGAAAACTTGGAGATCGCGAACATTTCAACCTCCATCGACAACCACCCACCGAAACCGACGACAAGGTACGCCTACCACTCTGCGAAGTTCCGCATATACTCGTAAACTATTAATCAGGTCGCTGACATTTAATCCAGATGGTTTCCGCCGCCAAGCACGTTCCTATCGTGAAGAAGCGTATGTTCACCTCCGAAATCGAAATTTGCGCCTCGACGAGCTTGGAGAAGAAGGATATGGGCTGACGATTAGATATACAGGCACAAAGCGCTTCCATCGCCACCAGTCCGGTTCGTTTTTGCCCTTTCTGTCGAATGCGAATGGAGGAACTGACTTTGGAATCCGATAGACACGTACAAATGTCTCGACGCCAGCTGGAGAAAGCCCAAGGGTATTGATAACCGTGTCCGAAGACGTTTCAAGGGACAAATGGTTATGCCATCGGTACGTGAACGGAATACACCAGGTTCATGGCGGATGGGGTCGACCTGGGACATGGCGAAATTTTGGACGACCATGAACCTTTGGTTCAACAACACGAAGGACAAGAGCTGATGAGACGTTTAGATTGGTTTCGGATCCAACAAGAAGACCCGCCACATGATGCCATCCGGACACAAGGCTTTCCTCGTCAACAACGTCCGTGATGTCGACCTTCTCCTCATGCACAACAAGACCTTCGCTGCCGAGTACGTTCTCCCATTGGATACCGAGGGGCTCCAGGACTAACAGCATACAGGATTTCGCACGCCGTTTCGTCGAGAAAGAGAATTGAGATTGTTGCACGCGCGAAGGAGCTCGGTGTTAAGGTTACCAACCCAAAGGCCAGAGTCACGGTCGAGGTTTAGGCTGGTGGTTTTTCGTTTGGGCACTTTGCATGGGGCACGGGATTGCGGGTTATCATGAGCACGAGCATTACAAAAATGTAGCACATGCTCCTCCGTCAACGAATTTTCAGCAACTACTTTTTACCAAGGCCGACCGATTCTAGTGACAGTGATGTTCATCCGGATTCTGCGAAGTCTCGCTCACAGTGGCAGTACGAGCCTCCAGCTAGCAGTCTAATCCACCAACCCGAAGTCGACGCAGATGAGCACTGGCTGGAAAGCCCGATAGATTTCTGACGCCAGCTACCATTCGATTTTACATGCCAATATAAAACGTATCTGAGACTTTTGACAGTACGGTAATTCTCTAGTCGGAAAGGTAATGTCGACCTGGAGAGACCTTTTTATTCGCATCACTCGATTCCATACTATGTGTGCTGTTGAGCATTTCCTACCCGATTCTTCACAGTCCCTATCTTCTCCTTACAACTCAGCCCGATATGTTCCAGCTTTTATTGCTGTTCTCCTGCATTTCCTTTGCTCCAACTGCGAACCAATTTTTGTAGCACTATATCGCGCTGTACTATTTCCCTTGAATGCTAGGTTGTCAGCGCTCCTACGCAAAAATTCGTTTACTTTCTGGGTTGTGAGACAAGATCTCGATGTCATACTCACCAGAAGAATCAACGTACGCATAATGATTGAGTCTTTTGCTCGGTTGGATTCGCTCCGCTGGGTAGTGCCTTACTTATGCTTGGCTCTTTCAAAAGCAACATATCATCCCTCAAGGACTATTCTAGCTTCTCTAATGAGCTGTCCGTTCTACTGTCTAGGTCTAAAGCTATGGCTCTGATAGGAAATTTTCCTTTCGAGTATCACATGATGGCTCCTTGTTCGATCATTATAAACGTCAACATCATCTCGAATAGCTTCAAAATAGCTTACCAGAATTGGGTTAATAGATCACAATGTCTAGGTTTAAAACTAAAGCGTCAACGCCAGAAAGTTCTAGTGATGCCGCCTCATATGTTCCGTACTTGTTCATCAACAGGCTCGTCTGAATAGCCTCATACTAGCTTATCAGAATCTCGTCAGTCGAAATGGCAATGAAATCTTTATAAATTCATCCATCATGCTCCTCTCATTCCAGTCTTTTTCTCTCCATGTTTCCATCTGTATGCATTCTCTCTCGGGCTTCAAATTCTCCACATCTGAACGATACCTTCAAACGCCTTGCTTCTCACTCGACGCTCATCGCCCTCATACCTAAACGAGTATCAGTAAAGCACTTCTCCAAAATGGCGCCAAACCTTTTCCTCCTCGCCAAAAAGGCAGTCAGCCCATGGAAATGGTGCTCTTTCCAAACAAAACCGACATCGAATAGCCACCGTCTCTACTTCGGCAAAGAGCCAGTCGCTGGCATCTACGCACTAACCTCGAAAAGATATCATTACCTTGTCGCCATCAAGCCGAAGCGAAAACCAGATGTCCATGGCATATTTCGGACAACGAGAAACAATTCAATGTGCGACAAGAGCGAACTCGCTAAGAATAATGTTATCTCTACCACCAGAGAGGTAAGTGCGATGAGCACGCCTCAACTTACCTAACCTCAACCAAGCTAACCTCGCTACCAGAAACATAATGACTGACTCACAATTCTGTAGACTACCGAATACATCAAGTCAACGGAACTATACAACGGAAACGCCAAGCCCATCGTCAAAGTCACAACTACGGAATTACCAAGAAATGCCAGTCCTTCTAGCACCATATCAACAACTAGCCAGACCAGCACGCACACAACCTCGAGCACACACTCTACCAACACCAGCAGTAGCTGGTCACCATGTTTAAAAAGCCCGATAGTCACAACCGACAAGCCAGTCAACAGCATAGACTACGTTATGAACAAGACCGGCGTCTTACCCCACCAAATGTCGCCATTTGGTAAAGACTGTCATCGCTATCTCCGACAAACACGCTCAGCTACTCAATCAACAAGAACCGGAATCAGCCAAATCGACATCAACGGCTATCGCTTCTTAGCCAGGCCTCCTCGGGTCGAATACAACAACATCCTCGATCGCTGGATGTTCAGTTCTGAAATCAAGGCTAGGACTATGAATGCTCATATTTGTAAATCGATCACGTGTATGGAGGTAGATATGAAAGTGTGCGGAGATTATGTCTATAGAGATTTGTTTGCGCTAGACGATGGTATTTCCTGGGTTGTAGGTAACCTGAAGCGCAAGAGTCCGTACAAGAGTGGAGAGTTCCTGTTCAAGATTGATATTGTGGATAAAGAGCGGGCAATAGCGAGAAGACAGACAATTAAGGAGGCTGCGGAGAACACAGTCTTGTTGAAGAAGAGAGTGGCAACCTCCTCGGCAACTGGTGGAGAGGAAGACTATGTGAAGCTATTGAGATATTTGGATCTTTCTGATGTGAAAATATAGTGAGGATTGAGGAAATAGGGGTTTCACGATCCATGGTAGGAGTCAAATCAGCTAGGAGGTGGGGGTGTTCATGTACAATTAAATGATTCGACTCGTACTACGTTTTTCTTTACAAGTTCACAATCGTCTTAATTATTTGTATATCCGGACTCGAATTACTGCTGGAGTTTGGGCAGTGGACATAGTAACGTCGCTGCCTAACTATCTAGCATGACTCCAGCAATTGATAATTGCTCACGCACACTAAATATCTTGCAGCGAAAGAGGATTCAATGACACCGAATTGTTTTTACATCAACTCCTATGTCACTCGGACAATTCGTGTATTGTTCAGACTATCGGCTATATACATGATATCTTCAACGAGAAAATCGAAGGATATAAACTGGAGATATGTGGATTCAATGCCACAGATGTTATGTGCAGCTTGGAAAGTCTGAAAGGCTTCGACTATTTTATCCATGGGTGTTTGGTGGGGTGCCGACGATACCCATGTTGAACCTCGGGTTGTCTTTTCCTCCATCAGCGCCTAGTACTGCTGCATGAGTGCCGTATGTGTCCCCTACATTAGATATTAGCTTTTTTGAATTAATTGCCTTCGTGTTGTCACTAGAAAGTAACAACACAGAAGCTCGCTTACAGTTATTCGTAGATTTGATGCCAAGATCGGCCCACATGAACAATCCATCTGAGAGTTTGCTTCCAAGCATGATATATTCCGCAAACGGATCATAAGCGGAGGTTGCTGCGTAGCCGGTGTAGCCATCGACATCGTTGGAAGTCCTGGGAATCCTGTTCTTGTTGTATGGGTCCGTGGCTTCAACTGCATCGATAAGAGCGGGGTCGAAGAAGAGTTGAGACAGATGAGAGACGTGGCCACCGCTAAAGGTTTTGTTTGGCAAAATCGTTGCGCCGGAGTGAGTAAGAATGTGCTCATGACTTGCACGTCCGCTATAGTGACCTGGGAAGATCGAATCGAAGGATACAACACCGTCTTTATCAGTCTCTTGCACACCTCGGAGGAAAGTGGTCTTCAGACCACCTTGACCGGCTGCACTGACACCGCTGTAGATTCCGGAGGCATTGCATGACCAGATATCGACAACAAGTGGCACTGCAGGCTTGCAATTGGAGACCTCAGTGAACTGCATCTCAAGGTGGAGTGGGATACCCGGCTGGCCTTCTCTGACATCTGTACGGATATGCTCGCCAAGTACGTAGTATGGACCATTGGCGTTATCTGGCGTCAAGATACAGCTGGTGTTGGAACCAAAAAGGACGTCCGTTGGAGTAGACATATTGTACTTGTGTGTTGCGGTCCTGTCATGCCCCTTTGACTGCCAGTTCTTGAACTGAGCTAGAGTTCGGCGGTGCAAGATCGGCTCTGTACGAATCTTTAGAATCAATAACTCAAAAATGCAGTAGAGACTCACCATCTTCAAGACCCCGCTCCTTTCGCAAGCGTTGGACAGTGGCAGCACGTCGGGCATATGCACGTTCTTTCCTAGCTTGGGCTTCTTCGTTGTTCTCACAAGCAGACTGAAGCTCCCTCTGTTGGTTCTCAAACTCGATACTCCTTGCCCTGATCTCTTTGATAATTTCGAGGTTGTCATGGTGTTCGCCTGGATGCGCGGTAGCATTAGAAATAAGAGAAGACAGGCAGAGAGCAGTAACAGCGAGGACTCTCGAAAGGACCGCCATTTTGTGATGCTTAATGAGGGAAATCAAGAAAAGTACGACTATGAACGAGGAAAGCTGGGGAGTGACAAGCTTTCAAATATCACATAGTGAGAAAGGCACTGCCAGTCCCATTGCCGGCATTTTCAATCATTGCCAACCGCCAAGACAAGTACACAGCAAAGACCACGAGGAATCCAAGAGCCGAACAGGCTGTTTCTGCTCTCAGCCCATCGATCGCCTTGTGCGGGGGATTTCCCCAGGAAACTAGCGGGGAATAACACAAAAAGCCCTTTCAAGCCCGGCATTCGAAAGAGGCTAGGGGGTTATCCGGAGGCTAATTTAGAAGAGCGATGAAACATTCTGGATGCATGAACAAAGGAGGGGGAACAGGGAATAGAGGACTTCATCCTGCCATCCAGAAAGGATGCATTTCAAAGAGCCAGCCGAAAAGCAATTTGGGTGTTGTTAAATAGAGGTTAGCACGGTCAGCTGACTCAGCCATCCAAAACCATGTCTTCTCGGCTCCTTCTCGTTTGAGTCGTCCCAACCTTATCCCAACCTACTTTATACTTCATCTATCCCAATTGCCGTTTACATTTGCCACATGTCGCCATTGGAGACCGACATTTGGGATGCTCCTAGTTGGCGAGTGACGTTTCGTTGCCGAGCCCAACTCAATCTCTGCACCACTTCGACGCGTGCTCTCCCAGATCCCATTTGCAAGGCAGAAGATCACTTGGCGTCTGTAGTAGATGGAGGCACAAGGCTGCAATGTCAGACACACGCAATATGAGTCCTCTCTGATAGAGTCAACATAAGCGAACATTCATTTCTTTCGTCCAATTTCAACTGCCGCTCTCAAATTCCGCGTATGCCATTCTCTGTCCTTCAGGAAGAGCAACATGCATGACAAGGGATGGCAAGCAGATCCGTAAACAGGAAGATATGGCACGAGATGCCGGATAATATCAGTGTATTACCTGCAAAATGATAAGCTCTGACAAGGTCTTTCCCCACACCAAAAGACGAGTTTCCCGGATCTCGTTATCCCGCAACCACTAAAATGTTTGTTTTGGTTGTTTCAATATAAAATTTCCATTCAACCTTGCAAGTAGTTCATTTCGCATCCTAAATCCAGGAATTTGACGCGAGTACATATTCGAAGATCTCACATGTTTTCGGCGATGCTCCATGTCAACTGCATCGCATGATCCAGAGTCATATTGCCAAAGACGGTCCAGCTTCCTGTTCTGTTGACAAGTTGTGTAACGGCTGATCCATTTACACGGGCCTTTGATCCGTGGGGCAATATCCGCCAAGCTTCGTAAGGCGCATCAACTTTGAGAGGTCTGGTATAAGAGCTCGGGGAGGGTGGTTTAAGGTTCTTGGGACGCTGTACTTGGCCGGTCCCTTATTCTCAAAAGGGTACTGACATCGGAGCACTCCTATTTCGACTATCATCATGGCGCCAGGTCTTGGGTTTCTTCGCAGAATCCTGTGCCATCTTGGCCCAGTGCTCTTGCTTCTTTCAGCTTCAGTTTCTGGTGATGTTGTGGGCGATTTGCAGACCAAAGGCAGAACTCAGATCAACGCTCAGCTTGCAAAGTCGACAACATGCACTGCTTCCAAGCTCATGGTCCGCAAGGAATGGTAAGCACTTGAGACATTATGATGAGACACTTGTCATTGCTAACACGATTGTCTCAGGGGCGATGTCTCAGTAGCAGACCGAAAAGCATACATTGCAGCTGTCTTGTGTTTGATGAGCAGCCCATCAAAACTCCCAACTGGGAAGTTCCCTGGGGCAACTAATCGCTATGAAGACTTCGTCGTTGTTCACATGCAACAGACCTTGAATATCCATGGCACCGTATGTAAACACGGCTCCCAAGTTGGCCTCTTTACTAATTTCGACAGGGAAACTTTCTCTCATGGCATAGGTACTATACGTGGGCTTATGAGCAAACACTACGCAATGAGTGCGGCTACAACGGAACCCAGCCCTACTGGGACTGGGGTAGATGGTCGAATGACCCTGAAGCCTCCCCAATCTTCGATGGTTCGGATACCAGCATGAGTGGAAATGGACAGAAAATTAGCCACAAGGCTACCAGTGTCGGTCCAGCTCAAAATGGGGGTGGTTGCGTCCTTCAAGGTCCTTTCGCGAAGTTCGTACCTCGACCCCTGTCTAATGTTCAAAGTGCTGACTTTATCTAGTATGACCGTCCATTTGGGGTAAGCTCATATCATCTCACCAGCTCATCCCAATTTTTTCTCTTCGTTATCACAAGGTACGTAGTCAAGTTGAACACGATCCTAACCACAACAGTCCCGTATCTCCCATGGCCGACCCAGCACCACCCAGAAATCCCCGTACCGACGGCTATGGAAGCAACCCACGATGTCTTAGGCGTGATATCGGTCCTTACCTCTGCAAAAACCAAGCTACGCCCGCACTGATAGCCCAACTGATCAACAACGCCAAATCCATCGGTCCTTTTCAAGACACAATGCAGGCCTCACCCGGCGTACACACAGCAGGCCACTTCACAATCGGTGCCGACCCCGGTGGCGACTTCTACACCTCGCCTAACGATCCCGCGTTCTGGCTGCATCATGGTATGATCGATCGGACTTGGACGATCTGGCAGAGTCAGGATCTGCCGAATCGGATGCAGGTTATTGCTGGAGGAACGTCCATGTTTGGCGGCGGAGCTCAGCAGAAGCTGACCGATACGGTGGATCTGACGCCATTGGTCTCAAAGGTTTATCAGTTAAAGGAATTGATGAGTATTGTTGATGGGCCATTTTGCTATGTTTATGAGTGAGATATGGTCTTCAGTATTTGAAGATATGACAAGGGGTTATGATTGTGATATGTTCTTGTATATAGCTTTCTGCACTCATACCATATGCAGCAAAATCACGTACGCTGTTACCTGTCTGCGAATCTTTTCAGTACTATCCTTCCCGTGTCTTCTCGTGGGCATGGGTCGATACTTGAAAGGCTCGCTTAAAACATCTTATGACCTACCGTCTACACTTGATCTTCACTTTCCAGAAACACGTCAAACGAGCAAAGAGCCCATACGCCTGAGAACCATGTTGCTGCGACTTTGAACCTATCGCAAGAATCCAGCATTTGTCGCAGCCTACCTAGGAAAAGGCAGGAAGCTGGGTTGTGGCGCAAATCTCAACACGCGACGAGTAAACAAAAGAACTCGCGATAAGCTTTTAAAAATTTGCTTAAGTTCTATCCCTTCTTCAAGATGATAATTATTGTACTAAATTTCAACTCTAGACCATTTATTTCGTTGGGTACTCCTCAACCCACTTCACGATCTGTGCGACCTCATTATCAATAACTTGCTGCACACCCGCATTGAACACTCCATTCTTGAGTCTGAGATCAGAGCAATGGAATCCGCCGGGAATGATCTGCAGAGGCGCAGTCTCGGTTCCGGGGAATGGTCCACCAGGTCTAAACTCAGAGCTCATACCCGAGGTCTTCCAAGGATCATATTGTCCATTGGTCCAGATGAGACGAGTAGTCTTCTCGAGTCTCCATCCTTCAGTGTGCTTGTTGACTTGGTGAACATTGTTGTCAGGCGAGAGATTAGAGCCGTACGTGAAGCCATTGACGGTAGGGAAGAACAGACTGCACTGCCTTTGCCAGTATGCGGCATTGATGAGACGGGAGACGATTGTTACCTCGTGGCGAGGCGCTCCGTCTTGCCAGTAGCCAAATGGCTCGTTGCACAGCATCCATTGCCATTGCAGATCGATGTCGTTGTCAACAGCTCGGTTGGTGAAGAAAACATTGGTCGGGTCGTAGGTGTCCATGCACTTGGTCTCACGCTCATCTTCGTAGCCGTATCCTTGGCAGAAACCTGGGATGAAAGTCTCGTTCACCCAGTTGGCATAGGCTGGAAGGGCCTTAGCAAGTCCAACGCCGTTCTCATCTGGAGTAACTGCTGCGCCGGCTTTGACGTTCTGTTTGCAGTAAGTATTTGGAATTATGTCTTCTTCGTGAAGGACTTACCTCGATGGCATCGCAAAATTGGTAGAAGCCGGAGTAGTTGGAGTAGAAGCTGTTTGATTGCCACAGCCATGGACCATACTCGAGAACACCCATCACATCGTCGTAGTGGTCAAGTGACTCCAGACCGAATTGTGCCTTGAGAGCAAGCTTCTCGGACTCCTTACCATGCATGAAAACATCATCCATATACTCGACAACTGCTGTGATATCCTTGCTACAGTTCTTTGGCATACCCTCCTGTACAGGAGTGAAGTACTGCCAGTAGTCGTAGATAGCCTCAACAGGCGCAGAAGATGCGTGGTATGCCCAGAAAGTACCTGGAGCCAACTTCTCGGTCCAAGCTGCCAATGCACCGGAGTAAGATCCGCCAGAGAATACCCATGGTGCTTTATCAGCATTGGAGCTATGATCGGTGTCGAACGGGAGGGCGACTGTCTTTGCGAAGTAGGTGAAATCGAGAATGGCTTGGTGCAAAGTCAATAATTGCAAAGTCTCGGCGTCGAGAGTGTCATATGGGGAGGATTCGCCCCAGTAACGGTCTGTATTGTAATTAGTCTACCGTGATCTGCTGAACTATGTTTAGAAGGTTGCTCACGCTCTACCATTACCACAGCACCCTTGATCTCTTGAGCATAGAGGCCGGTGATGGTGACATTGGTCAAGTAAGCACCATATCCACCAGCAGCAATTTCACCTGGAGTAAAAAAGACAACCTGAACCAGATCGGTTAGGTTCGCTTTCATTATGTACTGAAACATGTTGAGTACTTACTGGTGAGCCTGGTCCAGCCCAGAATTCTGAGTTCCACCAAAACTTTTGCTGGAAGGTTCCCTTGCTGGGATTGTCGTGGTCTAGCAACTGGGTAAAGAACCCAGATCCGGTCGTATTGACTGGTGCTGCAGCAACATCTGCAGCGAGGACGTCAGCATCCTCAAGAGGAGGAAGCAGTCTGCCCAAATTCTTGAACTGGTTTCCAGAGACAAGACAAGCCAATGCCGAGATGGCAGTAACAATTGAAGACCTCATGGTGGAAAGATCTGATCTCAACTATAGACAGCGGTAGAAGCTATAGTTCTTTCTAGACCAAACAACCCGAACCCCTTTTCTTATTTCCAAACAAATGAATGAAAGGACAGAAAAACTGAACAGGATGAGAGAGGGAATGGAGTAGCGGGTGAGCTTCTCTTATCAAGCTTCTTTGCCCCATGTTCTGCCTGCAGAAAGATAGTAATTACCTGAGGAGAAAGTAGCACCTACCGTAACTGGGACAGCTTGTGCAGGGAGGTTTGACCCGGGGTTTGCAGATCTACCGCAAGGAGGCAAGTCGATAAGAAAGAGTGGGAGCGCAGTCAGGTACTTACTGCAGTCATAGTTCGCGATACGATCCTCGAGAATTGCTTTCCGAACGGCAATCCCATGGTACGGCAAAGTACAAAGAAGGAAATGGAGGGGCATCGGACAGCTTCTCTTTAGATGAGACCGAGGAAACAAAGCATGCTACTGGTCGGGAGTCGATACCTGGATATCCTGTTGTGAGCTGGGCACTTTTGCCAACCAACTGAAGCTCTTCGAAGCATTTGCCAAGCAAGTCTTGCACGGCCACTTGCATGGGAAGGTTACATTGCCGTCGCTCTAACGGGAAGCATGACTGGGGGAGAGCGCAGACTTGAGAGATTCCCCTCCTGCAGGCTTCACCGTGGATTGTCGGCGTCGCCTCGCGCAAAAAGGAAGGTGGAAATAGGATTTTGTGGAGTACAAATCGCGTGTGCCGAGATAGCGTGTGGTTGGTCAGAAGGGAGTGGCGCTTCAGGGGTTCAGCTGCTTGGCAGGAGTTTAAAGTGACGAGCTGCCGCATACAGGTAGTCTGTTGATATTTGCCTCCGATAACAACGGACGATCATCTTGTTGCGGGAGGAGGATGTTAGGACTTCGGGATGCTAACCGAAGAGAAGGATGAGGCGGATTCGAGGCGGAGTCAAAGTAGCATGCGAGTTCGTAAAATATTTAACCCGTTGAAGGCCGAAAATGGGGGCGCTTTGTTTGACTGCTAACAGATCAGTCTGTTGCGTGTCCCTGTGTTTATTTCGTGATCCAGAACTAGACCAAAGTCCATATCGTAGGTACGGAGTAGATTTAAAGCTCGTATATCTGGTAACGTGTCCAGAGATACGGGATGGTGCATTGCGACTTTTCGGCAGATCTGGATCTCGGATGAATTCGTAGCTGCTATAACCCACCATTGCATCTAACCGAAATCGCTTTGCATGATGCCAACATTATGAGACCTGACGTTTGTTGGTTGATGCGTTGGAACTTGATGAATCTTCTCTTGCTATTGAACTCCTTTCTTAGGCTGCCGTTAGCACATCTATGCCAACGAATCCTGACGACGCATTCCGAGCACTTCCAACGATTGCTCTCAGCAACAACAAGCCTCATTTCTGCACGTCAGAATTCTTGTCTGATGATCGTACGGCGCTGGCTCAGTTGACTGCAGGCCTGAAACAAGGAAGTTTTCCAAACACTGAATGAGTAAACACAGCATATGCGGCAGTCTGCATATCTGCTCATGTGAGAACACAAACTCCAGTGCACAGCATCAAAGGTGCCGTACATTCGACAGAAAGGCGCAAATCTAGCTGAATGACATTATGAGTAGTAGATTAGTAACATTCCTGGTATCTATTTTACACATTGCAAGTCCGAGAAGCCTATGGTCCATCTCATGCTACCCATGATGACAATCATGAAGCACAACGCTACAATAACACTCGCTGCGCCATATTGGTAGGAATGCCTCCTGCGCAACGAACTCAACTCGCTAACCCATGTACTGACAGTTGTCAAGCACCCACAGAATCCATCTTCAATGCCTTGTAAGACCTGGCAGCCGATGACACCCCCAAGAGGTACATGTTGCAGGTCGTAGCTCATTCCTAGAATGGCCGTGCCGAAAATGTTCACCACGAACGTTCCTAGCGGGAATGATGCGATCTTACCATTGAGGTAAAGCGAAGCGTAGAAACGTCCTAGGCATCCAAGAGGAGCGAAGACCAGCGCGAAGACTGCACGGCCGCGCCAGATTTCCGGAGGAGCAGCATTTCTGTCAGGTGGGAAAATAGCAAGAAATATGGCACCTAACCAACATCCCCAGGCTAGGAAAACTGCTAACGGATCCATAACTTTGCGAGTCATTCTGTATGGTAGGCTAGGCGTGAGTGGTTCCAAGGCAATGGCGATATGAGCTCCAATGTGCAGAGCTGATATGCAAAGTGCAACTGTGATGATAATGACGGCCAGCAATGCCATGAAAGAATATCCTCCATTTCTCGGCACTGTGGAGTTCACTGTTGCAGTCACAGGCCTATAGTCCGTAGGGTGGTTGAGAGGCGTAGGAAGGTCATTCGACAGCGCCAGAAACACGTCTCGAATGAAGGATGAGAATGAAGTGAAGCAGCCACAAAAACCAGTAGCAAGACCAACATACAGAGGTATCGTCTTCTTCGTTGCCGCATGAGCCTTCTTGGCCGCCTGCAAATCAACGGATTGGTCCGATCCTGAACCACTCTCTTCATCCTGTTTCTGCTTCTTCGCCCTTTGTATCTCTTGATGGTATTTGGGCGTTCCCCATTCGTGTTTGAACAGCATTCGATCTTCACTCAGGAACCCCATGAAAAGACTTCCACCGAAATTTGCCCACAGTTCACTGAATACAACCGGAGCACCAGGATAGAAGGTGATAGCTTGTAGTCCAAGTCGAGCCAACGTGCCAAGTAGGGAGAACAGAATCAGGTACGATATAACGTAGAGCTGCGTGGCAAATTTTGAGACGTTATGTATCTCTTTCTCCTCAGATTTCTTGGTTTCTTCAGGGCGTTCCCTCGAAGTCTTCCTTCTGATCTCATCGCCCCTGCGATATTCCTGTTCTCTGCTTCTTGCATCTTCCAAAGATATATGCCGATACAATGGTCCTTCGTCCGGATTTTCAACGGGAGATGGAGCTGCCAATTCATCTAGGTTGACATAGTCGTCCGGCACATCGTAACTACCCGATGCTCCGGGACGAGCAGCAGCGTGCAATTTTCGTGAAGATATGCGCGATGCATGCGATGTTGACCGAGCAAGACTTTGCCTGCCTGCTTCGCCATTATGAACCCTTTCGTTGTCGTCTTCGACACCAGTCCGACCTGTGAAAGTTGCATTCGGATTCGATAAACGTGCTAATCCATCTTCATGCTCGTGATCGTTGGATGTGTCGTCTGCAGCACCGTGCGACCCCATATTCTTAGTTTCTTTCTCCTTGGATCCCATCGAGCGTGCGATGCCGTGCTTCACTGCAGCACTACCTCCCACTTCATACGATGTCGAGATCTCCTTCATAAGACGAGGCTTGCTCTGGATACGCCCTTGATAGCCTGTTCTCTTGTGGTCCTCTCGCAGTCGATGTCCATGATATTGCGGACCGCCATAATGATTTCTGAAAATTATCGTCTCTATTCAGGGCTGAGCATGAAAAAAGTTCCCCACCCGTGCCGACGTCAACAATGACATCGAAAAAGTTGAGCCAATCAGAGGCCCCATATCGATAAGCGGTTATCGGCCGCTTCCGACCCCGGATGTTCATGCAGGGGAGCTTGCATCCACTCTTGGTTGGCTACTTGAAGCTCACAACATCTCACCGTCCTCACTTCAGGAACAATTTCCCTTTTCTGGATTCTATTTCTGACGTTTATCCCACAAAAGAAAAGAAAGAAACACCTTTGGAAATATACGAATATCTTACTTGCTTTTTGAAATAGTCAAGCAATATGTCTTTCGATTTACCCCCCACTGTCCATATCTCCACGCATCCGTGTCTCCAAGCCAAGCTCTCCCAGCTTCGTCAGAGCACAACAAACGCTCGGGAGACGAAGGCACTGGTTCATGAGATCGCTTTGATTGTAGCCTGTGAAGCTACAGCTGCAGGTCTCACTACCAAGAAAGGAGAATCTGTAAGTCAACGATCACTTTATGATCATCTGTACCCCGCCCCCGCAGTTCACTATTGACTTTCCACTCTCTAGGCCAAAACTCACCTAGGATATGAATACAACACAACCACTGTATCCCCAGGAACGATCTCAGTAGTACCTATTCTGCGATCTGGACTTGGAATGCTAGATGGTATAGCACCTCCTCATCTGCTGAATTTGGCTGCATCACTTATTGAACCCTCTCCAAAGGACGACAAGCTAACAACACTCAGCAATCCAGACCCTCCTTCCCAACCCAGCTCCAGTACACCACCTAGGACTCTTCCGTGAACCAACAACCCTCGAGCCAGTTGAATATTACAACAACCTCCCCTACCACCGACCCGCAGCTAATACCCCATCCGACTCACCTAACTCTGGTGCCTCAGAACTAGCGATCCTGCTTGACCCGGTCATCGCTACAGGTGGAACATGCGCAGCTGCTATTCAAACACTCAAGGAATGGGGAGTGAAGAGAGTGATTGTTATTGCAATCCTAGGAGCTTTACCAGGTCTACAGAAGGCAGCGAATGAATGGCCGGAAGGAGTTGAGATCTGGGTTGCGGGTGTTGATGGAGAGATTACAGATCGTGGAATGATCAAGCCTGGACTGGGTGATGTGGGAGATAGGCTGTTCTTGACTATCGGAAAGTAGAGACTGTGGCTGGGAGGCCGAAAACGCGATGATTTGAAGGTGTTTTGGTGCATTTTCTGGGCGCAGGATAGATCGTTGATACTTGGATAAATTTTCGATGGCGAGACCTAGCACCCTTAATACCATAGCATTGAAGATTAAAGTTTCTCGGTCCGTGGGAATCATAAAGTATCTTCCATTCAAACTGGTGCTGTAATATATACAAGAACCGGGTATCAATCCATTCCTCCGTCATTGCCTTCTCATGCATCATAATCCTCCATTCCAATCCAATCCAGGTATCTATCCCTACAGAAACATTTGATCCCAGATCCATGCATATGATACTATTACAGCATAGAATATTAAACCAAACACACTAGCCCAAACCGAGGTCCTCATCCCAAGGCACAAATCGAAATAGGAAGCATAAAAGCTGCCAAACGGTGCTGTAATACCGCGAAACAAGCAATACAAATCCAAGGTATGATATTGCGGACGTCACCAAGTAAGGAGTCGGCTCGATCAGAAAATCGTGCCACAGCTCGTTGATCCAGGGCTCGAAGTCCGGGACTTCTAAAGTAATGCTGGGTAGTTCGCCGAAGGTAGGTGATATCTCGTTATGTCGATATTGTGACGGGAGGTATTCTGCTGCCACCGGGATCGTACTGTCCGTATCCGTATCTCCTTTTCGCTGTCCGAACTTCCATATCCCTCCAGAAGTGCGTAACTTAACATATTTCCTCACTCCGCATTTGACCAATTTCTGCACATGGCCACACGGTCTACCCGCAATAGTATCGGTCTCGAAACGTCGAACTCTCTCATCTCCCCGGCGCAAGCAATCCTCTAACCCTCTCGATCCTCGCAACCGCTCCCTCCAGTCTCTCCAACCGTTTCCTCTTCTCCCCATCCCTACTTTCCAAGACCGCAACCCGTTCTTCCAGTTTTGCGCGTGCTTTCCTCTCCGTCGCAACCATCTCATTGGCCTGCATGAACAGCTGTGCGCTCAGCTCTTCCAGCTCTCCACTCGCTTCATCGAGTTTCCTGTCCGCAGCCTGTCGTAACGCCTGCTCCCTCGTCAACGCAGCTGCCAGGTCCGTAGCTGAAGGTGTATTCGGCGGTGCGGGACTCTTGAGGTTCGGAGTAGATTTGCGTGCTAGGAATGAGGAGAGGCGGTTCTGGACGGGAAGGTAGGAAGATCGATTTGGACTGCTGGCTTCTGCGCGGGCTGCTTCCTCGGAGTTTCGAGCGTTCTGCGCCTTCAGTTCTTGGATCTCGTCTTCGTAGTCTGCCCACCTATCGACTATCCATTCGTTAATCTCAGATCGAATGTGAGAAGATATAGGGTAAGTGAGTACAAACCTGCATTCGTGGCCTTCTGTGTTAGCAGTCGGACCTGGGCTTGGAGATCCTCGATTTGTTTCTGTGCATCTACTGCAATGGCCGAGTGATCAGGAAGACCGATGCCGCAGTTCGGGCACGCAGATACTGCTGCACCTTGCGCCTGCGACATCGTCATTGTCATGGTTGTAGACATTGTATCGTGTGCTGTGGTCATGAGACAGCGAATACTTGGTCAGTGATCCGTGGTGAAGTCGTCCGTATTCTCGTAAGTGATCCTGCTGCCGATGACACGGTACTATGGTTGATGCCCACGATGAATCAAGCACGGAACCCGTAAGCTTTTCAAGATCAAGAAGTGAGGGGCGACAAAGATGTTTTGTTCAATTCTCTTGTTCTGGGCTGTGCCGTGTTGTGCTGCTTCTCGGGTTTGTCTGCGTAATAGGTTAGGCTTGGCTCCCTTGCGCCACAAAGATCTCCTTTGCCGGCGCCAGTCAGTGCTAATTGATCCCTGGCGATCCCTGACAGCGCTAAATTCATCCACTGGAATTTATGCGTGACCACTAAATCCGTCAGGTAGCGTGGGTCTTGATTTATGCGATGCCTCTATTCGGGGTGTGGCATGAAATTGAGTGCTTGGTTGAAGCAGCGTGGTCTGATAGATCTGCTTTTTCACTTCGCAATCTCAAGCTGATAAAGCGTGATAACGTGTGTTGGTAAATCACTTGCACTGAAATCCAGCCTGGCAAGCACGCCGGAAGTATCTCCGTAATTTGGAGCCAGTAAGGTAGCTCTCAAATGCACCACCAATTGCTTCCAGTCATTGATGATTGATGTACTCTTGTCCATTGTTCTTGTCCTTTTAATTCAATTTTAGCATTTGTTGTACTTGCATATTATGTTGAGTTTTTCAAACCTGACCTCAACTTAGCGTCGCTTCTCCATCACATTGGTATTTGTTCGCGTTCTGAGATCAATCCCTCGGCATTTCAATTTCACTTATAAGATACACTGATATCATTGTGAATACTAGTAATGGCGGAGAGCAATATCAGTACCTTAGTATCTTTCCCTTTTGAGCTTTTCAGATCTTGAGGCGAGATGTCTTCTTGCTTCGCTTCAACGCTGAACCCTATTTGGGGTTTTCTCAATTGCCCGTCAACTTTATAGATTCAAATAGGGTGATGCAGTCAAGAATGAGGTGCTGGGGGTATTAAGCTTAACGTTAGTCTGAGCTTCATCCCATGAAGGTAGTAATATGAAGTACGGGAAGGGTCTGCCCAAGCGAGACATTGTTGACTTATTAGATTTCTTGCCAACATTTCGTTCTGCAACTCTCGGCCTGAATTTTTTCCATACGCGGCGTTCGGACCTCAAGTTTCCTCCGTCTTGATGGGAAGCCTGCTTCACAAGTAAGCATAAACCGAGGCACCTTGGCTCGTACTCTATTTGACTTTTTCGGAGTCTCCATGATGATTTGTTGAAGCGAGACGTTGTTCTGTTCTTGATTATCTGTTTGAGAATGAAGAAATGCTATTGGTACTACTTCAATGAAGGTACGTCTCTTGGTCAGTTTGAAGTAGAACATTGCCATTGCTATGCACTCAAGCTTACTAAATAGCTTCGTCCTGATCATTTAATGAACGGGTGCCAAGTCTCGCAAGGTTCTCTTTCCACAAACCTTTCTCGTGGGAACGTCGCATTTTCCTAGAAACTGACTTACATACTTACAAGCGATTTAGAGCTACGGAACATGTCTGATGTGACTGTCACAGTATCCCAATGTCTATCTTTCCTCATCGTAGTGATAAAGAAGTAGAAAATCCAGCAGACTCTTCATTCAAGCAAAACAGAACATGACTCGAAAACCAAGAAACCAGTCCCAGTTTTCTTAGTCAGTCAGCAGCAGACAAGGCTTTTCAATATCTGGGAAGTTGAATATTAATCATACGACTGATTCATCTCGCAGATTACACATGAACGATTCTCCGGTGCCTGCGCTATAAAGCAGGAGATCCTCCTGACTTGTTGTGGTCACTTCATTGCTAACTTAGACGATTCGTTCAACCAACTTGGAACCACATCTAGAAAGTCTCTCTCAAAATGCGTCTCACAATCCTCCTCTCGGGTGTTCTTGCCCTCACGTCTGGCGTTCTCGCCGACTGGTGTGATGGCGGCGTAAGAATCGAGGGAAGGAGCTGCGTATGTTTCCCCTTGCCTTTTTAAACAAATCACTAACTAATGTCCACCTTTTCAGCCGGGTGGAAGAGATCTGTTTTGTGTAAGTCACAATTCTTGCTCGTAACATCGCCTTCACTGACATGGGACAAGTGCAACAACGTTCCCGGTTCCGGTCAGGTTTCGCAGTTCCAAACATGGCGAGGGGACTGCCAGGGGACCGGCGGAAGCTGTGGTGATGGTGGAGAGCCAAGATGTGTGAGTGTCCTTTGTGGCTTCTTCAATTCAAAGGCGTACTGACAAGAGTAGTGCATCAACTGAGTCTATGGTGCCATTGGAAGGTAGTGACTAGTGAACATCTATCACATCAGAGAGCCACAAAATGGCAGTGTTCATCTGATTTTCAAAGAGGGCATTTTTCGCGATGTTTCAATCAAGAATTGCTGAATTACCTTAGTAATTATCGACAGAGCGGGGCTTCAATAAACACTATACTTCGTCTTGATTGCCTACCTTCTTCCTAATATCAACATAATATGTGTCGAACCGTGATCAAAGTGCATCACTGCCCCTTTAGCCCTCCATTTTAGCGCGAAGGCCCTGCAATTGGGGTTGTCAAGCTTGTAGCTAAGCGAAGTCCCCCCCAACATGTACCTAACAGACGCCAGACAAGATCGCCATTCAGTTGCTGTAATGTAGAGCAATTTGCGAATACAAGAATCAAAAAAATTGCAGCTATCTCCAAACCCCTGAAGGAGGGTGACCTTGAGCTGAAGGGTAATTCCACAGAGTCAAACAAGGTACCAAGGATTTGTCTGTTTACTTACCCATTTCGAGTTCCTGATGTCAATTTTTGTCAGAAGAGAACAACACGGCATTCGCACTCATGAAATACTGATCTATGTGAACTATACAGAGATATTCCACCCTGAGACCCTTATGAATCAATACCAATACCTTTTTAACAGTCTCTTTTCCTCACCACTCCACCTTGCATACGCCGCCACAACCTTGACAAGCATATTTCCCAAGCCCGCAACAAGCATGAAGCCCGGCCATTTCATATCCCCCAAGTCCGCCATCAAACACAAATGTACAAAACTCCTCGGCAGTCCTTTCTCATCACACTCTCCATCCTCGGCCAACCCATAACAAATGTACAAGCTCTTTTCAAAGCCCTCGTGAGCCGGCACCACCTTTGCCACGAATTCCACATTGTCTTTTTCAGAGGCATTGAAGAAGCGATGTTTCGTGCCAATAGGTATCACGGCCGTCTCGCCGGGCGTGAACGTGAGTGTTTTGTTGCCAACAACGCAGCTGAGGAGTCCATTTGTGCAGTTCAAGTGCTCTTCGTACGAGCCGTGATAGTGAAGAGGTGTTCCTCCTCCAGGAGCCACAACTACGCGGACTTGAGTGTATGCGCCATTGGTCTCGGCGCCGTACTTTTCGATGTAGGCTTCATCCTTTATTAGGTGGTTTGTAAGTGTCCTGCGAGGAGGGTCACGCATGCCCGCCGGTAGCGTCTTGAAAGAGTCGCTGGTGGAGGACATCGTCTATTGTAATTTTTGTTATGCAGAGAACACAAGACTTGGAGGAAAAGAGTGTTGATCGAGTGATAGATGGATCTTCGTTCTTGGAGAACTTGGTTTCAGGAAAGATCTGAGAAACACATCAATATTTCGAGAGCAATGAAGCAAAAAATATGAAAGTCGAATGCCGCAGAAACTTCGTTATTGAGATTTATAGACAATTATTCTTCAAGCGTCAGTGAATATACCATAACGGCAAGTTGTGAGAGCCCACTTAGTGCTGATGCTTTGCCGCATGTCTCATCACACCCTTCCGCCCTTACAGCCGCCCCATGCAAACCAGCTAGCTGTAAATGATCTCGGGTTCGCTCTCTTGGCAAGAAAGCTTTACGGTATGTCAGCAGCTTCACGTATCTATACTTGCTACCGGAGGGATGGATGAGAAAGTATAGGACTCGAATGAGAAAATTCCACCGCGAAGCAAAGTGGGGAGATTGCTTGTCATGGCTCACTACAAGAGCCAGAAGGTCGTTCTTCAGACTTTTCGAATTCCCACATGAGATTTGCTAGAATCACTTTTATTAATCACTTTGGATTCCTCTCATCATACTTGGAGATTCTTACAACTCCATACACCATGACGGACTCTACCACGAAGAAGATCGCCATCATCACAGGCAGCACTCGCGCCGTCCGCATTGGACCTCAGGTCACCAGATTCGTCCAGAAAATTCTCGAAGAACAGCTCTCCATATCTCCCAACGCCATCCAGTTCACACTTGCCGAAGTCGATATCTCTTCCTTCGAGCTACCTGTCTTCGATGAAGAGGTCATCCCTGCAACTGTCCCATACATGGCACAGTTCGCACATGAGCATAGCAAGGCTTGGAGCGCGGAGATTGCCAAGTACGATGGATACGTTCTCGTGACAGCATGCTATGTAAGCAAATTCTCCTTTCCTGGACGTCTTCGAGGGGGAACTTGAAGTGTTGATATGTTCTCATGATATATGACTGACTTCTGCTCTCTTCCAGAATGCCGGTGCACCAGGAGGTGTCAAGAACGCAATCGACTATCTCTACAACGAGATCAAAGGCAAGCCGTTTCTGATAGTAAGCTATGGGATAATGGGAGGTGATAAGGCTAGCGATAGCTTGAAGATCACGCTAGAGTCGATGTACGTTCATGTTGTCGAGACACGACCAATGCTGGCGTTTGCGAAGAACGAACCCATAACTCGCGGCATGCCATGGGACATGATACAAGCGAGTCAAGGAAATCTGGGTGACGACAGCGCGCAGGAGTGGATCAAGAAGAAGGACGACATTGTGAAGGGGTTTGGTGAGCTCAAAGAGTTTTTGATGCGACCTGCGGAGACGACCTCGGCTTGAAGGAAAGTGGTTTAGGAGTGGAACATGGAGAATGGACCCGTCTTTCTCTTGGAGTATTGCTTCTTGCTGCCTCCTCTGCTGCTTCAACATCTCTGAGGTAGTTGGCTGTGGGAATCATTAGCTGTTTAAGTCGCGGACGATCGAATCATGTTTCCTACCGTATAATTTGAATCTGGGTTCGAGACCGCGGAGATAAAACTTCATCAGGTCAAGTCCTGACTGCCAGTCGTCGTTTCGTTCTCCGTGTTTTATATGCATCATAGCAGTATCAGGTATGAGCCGGTGAGACCAGTAGGCTAGACCATGAAAATCGATAGGAGATCCAGTGTACCCAACTTGCGTCATGCTAATAGCTGTGCGTACCATAGATTCGATTGCCAGCTTTGCACGCGAAGCCCCCATGGTATCTCCAGAACTAGAGGCAAGCTCAAACTCATGATCATGAAAATAGTACGCCATACTAGTTTTGGAGTAAGCACCTGCGTATGAAGCAGCAGTGAAGACGAACTTACCAAGTACGGATTCCGAAGGCGCCGCAGTAACTACCTTTCGCTTCCCCACTGATATTTGCTAGTCAGCTCTTTTATCTAGTTCAAGAATTGACACCAGAGAGATCTCTTGGTAATTAAAGTCACCCGGTAGGCATGGACTTACGCAGGTGGGATTAATGCACACAAATACGATTGAAGCGCACCCTCAAGTCTTGCCGCATCATTCTTCCTCGTGGATAAATCTCGGCTGTCATCTTGAACATGACGAACAACAAGTCCAGCTAAGTAGGTAGACTGAACAGTGGCAGCGAAAGATCCGAATTTTGTAAATTCTCGTCTAAGTGGACCAGCTGACGACCAGGCGGCATCAAGGTCTTGGGGCAGAACGAGATCCTCACTAAGACGATGCTCGCCTGTGGGAGTAAGAGGTAGATAGTCTTCCAACTGTGGGGGGCTAGACGCGCATGGAAGCTCGTTTTTCTTCCAGGCACTGTTGATATTCCTGTTCAAGTGTCAGGCAACTCTGTAACATCCATCCGCTGGGGACATCTCAGCAGATATTTCATGCACATACCTTTCGACAATGACGATGGCCCACCATATACAACGTTCTGTCTCGAGCATCGCCTGCGGGTCTCGTTCCTTTGGTAGTGGTTTCCGAACCGATTCTTGGAGACCCAAAATTTGGGCCATTCGGACACAAATTCCTATTGATATCCACGCCTCTTGGAAGAGCCCTTGACAGTATTCGAAAGAGCTGATCAAGATCCCGGCTTGGATAAGTTCATGTGAAACATTTCCTGTGGATTGGAGAAGGCAGTGGATGCTTTTGAGAGTTGGATACAGATCAAATCGATGCACATCGGCGCTCGATTGGTCAACCATTTGAGCTATGAGAAACACAGCCAAGAGCAGAGTTGAGAAGTGAGAATCCGATCGCAAATTCTCACGTTGCCATTGAAAAACCGCCTTGTTGAGAATCGGCAAGGTAGAATGGAATTTCCTGAAATACGTCTCACAGAACTTGTCTACGTCTCCGTGCTTTCGGGATATAGCGTTGAGAAGCTTGTGAGCTTGTATTGACACTTGGTTGTCGGTGGTGAGGCCCAAGCTAGGTTTGCCATATGGATAGTCCCACAACCCTGGGAGGCTTGCAGAAACCGAAAGTCCCGGAATCGAGTTACTGATAAGGTGTAGAGGCGGAAGTACAGGCGGACGACTTGCAGGCGCGGCATGATCACCAGAATAGGAGCATTTTACAAACAACCTACATTTCAATCAGGGCAATCAAGAAGCATATGAGAAGGTAAACATACCTGCTACATCTCGAGCAACTTGGCAACGCTTTATTGCAGCTCTTCTTGCGTTTCTTACATGGCTCACAGACTGTGGGACTGACCCCGATTCTGACGAGACTCATCTTCTTTCTGGCCTGATGTGAACAACAGATGGGTGATTGATTATTGGTTTGAAAGGCCCTTATACTCCCAGATGAACATGTTCAAGGCCCATGAAGTTCAATGAAGTCGTTTCAATTGTTACGTGGAGCCTGTCAGCACCATATCGGGTGGATCATCCAGACTGCTGTGCCTCGCGTTTCCCTGCCAGTCCTCGGCTTCGCAACATCGAGACAAGATCTCTGCATTTCCTCATTCTTGGGCCATATGCTGTGTCAACGAAGATGACACGCAGTCCGTTTCCATTTTTGACATGTACAGATATTCAAGATGCGTAGAGTGAGCTGGGGGAGAGATTGCCAAACCAAGACTATTCACGTGATATCAATTGGAGTTGTTTTTAGCTTCCCTTTGCCGCCGCTATGGTTAGCTTCGCCACCTGCAGGGGAGCTCAGCTAACAAGTGTCCATATCTCAGGATTTGAAATCCAGATAGCCTTGAATAAAACCACGAAATTCCGGCGAAGTACCACTTCCCACCCCATACAAAGAAAACTACAACTTTCACATACCACGAAATCATAATGGTTCTTATCAAGAGCCTCGTCCTTGCTGGCCTAGCCACTCTATCCTTTGCCAAAGGACCCGGGGCACCCCCACCAACGTACGATAACTCCGCCGTTCTCGACCTTATTCCTAGCAATTTTGATTCGATTGTGCTCAGCGGAAAGCCTGCCCTTGTCGAGTTCTTTGCGCCATGGTGTGGCCACTGCAAGAACCTTGCTCCAGTCTACGAGCAGTTAGCTCAAGACTTTTCTGGCGCCAAAGACAAGATTAGTATTGCAAAGGTCGATGCGGATGCTGAGAAGTCATTGGGCAAGCGTTTCGGTATCCAGGGCTTCCCAACCATCAAATACTTCAATGGAAAGGATGAGACTCCCGAGGACTACAACGGTGGCAGAGACTTGGAGAGTCTGACGGAATTCATCAACAAGAAGACTGGTGCTAAGGCAAAGAAGGCGAAGGTTGCTCCAAGTGCTGTCGAGATGTTGAACGACAAGACATTCAAGGAGAAGATTGGCGCTGACCAGGATGCAATTGTTGCCTTCACCGCTCCATGGTGTGGACGTAAGTTACCCTTGGTCCTTTGCATGGAGTAATGTACACTGCTAACTGAAACAGACTGCAAGACTCTTGCACCAATCTGGGAGAAGGTAGCACAAGACTTTGCCAGCGAGCAGGGTGTTCTCATTGCAAAGGTCGATGCCGAAGCCGATAACGCAAAGGCCACTGCCAAAGATCAAGGCGTTTCCTCCTACCCAACCATCAAGTTCTTCCCGAAGGGCTCTACGACTCCAGAGGCATACAATGGCGGACGCACAGAGGCAGACCTTGTTGAATTCATGAACAGCAAAGCAGGAACACACCGAGCTCCAGGTGGTGGTCTCAATGCTGTTGCAGGCACTATTGAAGCTCTGGACACCCTCGTAGCTAAGTTCACTAGTGGCTCCAGCATTGCTGAAGTCGCCGGTGAGGTTACCAAGGCTGCTGCGGACTTGAAGTCCCAGGCTCAATACAAGTACGCAGAGTATTATGTCAAGGTCTTTGACAAGCTCTCCAAGAACGATAACTATGCTGCTAAGGAGCTGGCTCGTTTGGACGGTATCCTTAAGAAGGGCGGTCTCGCACCAGCAAAGCTTGATGAGTTCACCAGCAAGACCAACATCCTCCGAAAATTCATTGAGAAGGTTGCTGGCAAGTCTGAGTTGTAGATACTCATTTTGAGAATGGGTGGCATGACATGTATATCATCAGGAAAAATGACATGGGAACTGGCGTTTGATAGCAATGCAGAACCTTTTATTCTTCTATGCTTCGCAAACAGATGGTATCATGAACATTTGGTGACCTTGAAGTGAACCCAGCAGTATTATGACCGTGTATGGCCCACCAAAATAGCCTTGGAAACTCCCTAAACTCCTTCCCATCATCCACAGAACGCCGCAGATATGCCTTCCATAACTTGATCTCGAGCGCCCCAACTATTGTTTTGTTGGACTGGACTTCCCATCACGTCCCTCATTATTGCTTTGTAGAGTAGCTTCGAGGTTATCCAATCGTCTTGACATCTCGTCCACTAGAGAATCTTATTAGCATCTGTATTCCCCTCAAATGTGGTATGCAATGAATGCCTACTCTTAGCAAAGATCTCGCTCGAAACACCAGCAAACTTGTTGGACAAAGAGTTCAAAAGCTCGTCAACGACGGCAGAGAGCTCCGCAGGAGCAGTAGCATCACCTCCTAACTATACCCCATCTATCAGCAAAGCCTGTAGTTCAGGCTGTTCAAAGTAGAGAACGGACCGAGTTGACAGAATTACGATTATTGTTTGGAGAGCTGGATGATTGATTGGACGCCATGGTCAATGATTTGACAGCCTGAAAGCTGGAGAGATATGCAAATTAACGAGGCAGAGACTGTGATTGCACGAAGCCGAGATGGAGAAGCAAGGCTGGGTCAGCGTGTTGTTCGATGGGTGGAACGCTGCACGGCTGAGGAAGTGGGTTCAGGCAGAGCCTCGGAGGCCTTGTTTCGCCGAGCCGAAAGCCGTCGTTCTTCTCGACATGAACCTTCAACTTCCAAAACCTTGCTTGGCTGTACGATTCTGGTACAAGGTCTCTTCAACACACGAAGTAGAAGCATGTTGGAATCCTTCCGTTTATGCATTTCTAAAATCACCGCGATATCTCAGAGCATAGCTGTCTAATCATCACTTCTCAACCTCCAAATTCTTCTCTCTTTCAATGCCATCATCGTCTTCCTTCTTGTTCTCTTCGTCAGTCTCTTTGCATGTTTCTTCAATCCCTTCAATGCCTATTGATTCATCGTCGTCGACTTCTACATCGCTTGTATCGATCTCCTTTCCCTTTTCGGTATCATCTTCTTCGACATCTTTTTGGGTATAGCATCTGCGAATCTCTTTCTTCCGATCTGCCTGCTTAGTCGTCTCATCGAAATGTCGTGGGCTGAAAACTATATTGCAATCTCCCGGGCGATGCCGTCGAAGCAGTCGAAGTGCTCAGGATCAAATTCCTTGTATTTGTATATCTGCGAGCTCATGGTTTTGTACAGCTGAGAGCCTACACTTTGCTAGACTTGTCGTGTCCTTTCGTCTTTCTGCGTAAACCATTTTTCAAGGAATGGATTTGCGGGTTGCTCTTTGGTGTTGCTCAAGATGTAATCCCAGAGCTTGGGCCACTTAGTAGAAGGGCTGAGATCAGCGGCGCAGGGCAGCGCAGAAGCTCGGTCGCAGCTCAAGTGCCAAATTTTCAATCATTCTTCTTGACTTGCAAGCTTGCGCTTGCTCGCCTGAATATTGAGACTTCGTTCCTCAATAGTGCCATGTCCTACAGCAGCGGTGATATGGTCTGAGTTCATCGCTGGAGCAGTTGAGGTTGAAAAGGTCGGTTATCATCCGTTTCGGCAGTGAGGATTTGGACACAACACTTGCATTCCTGCACAACTGTTAGACGTTGTGCGTGAATGTGAGCAATTGTTTTCATCCCTTCCAGAGATTCGTTCGTTCGTTTTTCCTGCAGAACCCCGCTACCATTGAAAATTCACAGTTTGTATTTTCTCCAGCCGCCTCTTGCTCATGCTGTTCCGCTGCATGCATCTCCGTTACATGTTTCTGTTTGGCCGGCAGTCGCGTAGCTGTCTCATCAGAGATAGCGAACTGAGAAAAAACCAATCTGTCAGTACGACTTCTCCCGTTGGACTGTAAGATCTTCTTACTTCGATTGGGTGAGATGGTGATCCCATCATCCACGTCGCAAATGGCATAAAGACAGGAACAAAAGTGCAGCTGCCATTGTCCAATGCTTTGAGGAAATTGCAGTCGACTATCGGTCTGCTCAACAACAGCATTTCGGTTGTGATAGTCGTCGACGCAATTAATTGATCTGTCAGATCCTAGGAAAACCTCCATGTAACGGCCAGAAGTCGTCCTATCTGTCTTGATTTGGGGAGACATGATCACTATTACAGTCACACTATTCTTCATGCAAACCATGGGCGTTGACCACCTTACTCACACAAAACTGACACTGGATTAATCTAATGGTGTTTTATGGTTTCACAGCCCACAGTTCGGGAGTTGGCCGTGTTTGTACTATTGTGCACGATGTTACTCCAGACCATGTTGCATAGGCGAGGACATGAATCCCGTTTGTTATGTACTGGTGAGAATTTATGTGCCAGTTCCCTCTTTAGCTGATGGACTACCGATACCTCATTTACCGTGTCCTCTGCCGCCAATCCAAATCAAATCCAGAAAAATCCCAAACCAAAATCACAAGTCTCCAAGCCCCATCTCCACCCTAGGCTCTTACTGCCCAACTCACCACCGCCATCCTCGCTCTTCTCACTTCCACTACTATTGCGCCGTCCGACGGGCCTCGTCTCCGTCACAGCCATGAACGGACATGCGCCTATACCAACACAAGCGCCTTTAGTCGTAACGGTGGTATGTTGGTAGTCGATACAGCGAGCATAACCACTTGATGGACAACGTGCGCACGTTTCGAGGGAGGGGACTCGGCAGCTGCAAGACATATATGTCACTGTAGTCAAAGTGCACATCGTACGATAGGGTATGCGTCAGTTCGATTCTGAAGAAGGAGCGTATTGACCAAAGAAGATGATTTCGAGGTACAGTATCCCTTCTATTTAACAGTGATATCTCCGCTGAGGTTTCGAGAAGCAGGTTGGCGTTCGAAGGAATTCTACAAGTTATTGTTCGATGGAGGACGAGAATGAACGGGGCATGTTGGCATGTGTATTTCGTAATAATTACTCTTCTTCTTTCACGCTGCATATGCGACCTCATTTGCCGATGCGAACCATTCCCGTGAATACAATACCCTGCATGCGACATGTTTGAAGCGCGGCGAGTCATCCAAACAAAGATATTCACCGACCTCTGTAAGCGAGGTCGACCGACCAACACTCGCTTCCAGAGCAGTAAACAACGTACACAACATAGGCCGGCGATGATACTTCCAGAAAAGGCGTACAGCTCTGTTTACCAGATGAGATAGCTGAGAGAATCAAATGAGCTTCTCTCGACAAGAAGATCGAGAGACTGAAGTCCTCCAGAAAGCAGGAATTTTGTGTCGCACAAAAATTTCGATACAACGACTCTGAGGCATACGGACAGTATAATACCGCAACGGTACGAGGTCCAGAAACTACGACGAGATCATCTCTCGAATCTGACCTCTTCATCGGGCGCAAATTTACAGAGCTATCTATGAGAACGAGGCTATGGCGACTCCATCTCATACATGGGGCAATCGTGCCAATCGCGAAACCAGTCAATCAATCTCCGCAAAACGGCCCCCAACAGTCTACTTCACGCCACATTCTGCACGTATTCCTCCACTCCTTGATGGAGGATCGGGACAAGATACCATTCGTGCAGATCGCGGATCTGATGCTTAAAACAGGCTTCTCGTCCGATCATTGGGCTCATAATTGAGGCTTAGTAGGCGCAATGGATAGGTACCCTCGAATCCTCTGTTTCTTGAGCCGCTGTATGAAATATCCACAACCTTCCTCTTTTCTAGATTTCAAAAAGCGAAACTTGACTTGCCTTTTTCTCTTGAATTCGTTCGAATTGCAACAATTTGCTTGATGTCGTAGCATTGATTATGACTCTTTACCCGACCGTCGTAGCCCTTCGGTCGTCCCAATGAGCGCTTTCTTTCCACGGAAGCCTGTACCATCTCTACCCAGTTACGACTCTTCAAGATATCTCCTCCCAAATGACGAGTCCGAACAAGCAACTTTCCAGCCTGAGATCTTGTCAACCATATCAGCCAACAGGCCACAAGGCTTCTTGCCTAACAGTCCAGATACAGAAAAGTCATTCGCAAAAACAAAGCGCTTACGGAACCGTCTAAGACCGCACCAAAGCTAGTGGAAGTACGAGATTCTTGCCGCGACCATTTCGATACTTTCCATGTCTGCTTTGATTGGTCTTCTGTACCATTACAACGGCACCGTGGCACAAGGTCTGGGACATGGCATTACTCTGAACGGAGTCGTCGCTATCCTTGCGACGATTTGCAGAACATGTTTGATGATAACCGTTGCTTCTGGATTAAGCCAGGGGAAATGACTATGGTTCTCGGTTGATAGAGCACCGGAGAGCGGACGTCGGCTTGAGGATCTAGAAGTTATGGATAATGCTTCTCGAGGATCATGGGGAAGCTTGGAATTATTATGGACCCTGAGGGGAAGGTATGTCTAGTATTTTCGAAGCTAATCGATGGTGTTCTCAACCGTAGGCTAAGTCATGTGCGTTTTCAGGGACATTCTATCTCTCGGGGCAGTTATTACAATCCTTGCTCTTGGATTCGATGCTTTCACCCAGCAAGTCTTGACGATCCAGTACACCAACACCGTTGATGATTTGGTGAGGTCTTCGGAACTCAATGTCGCAAGAAGTACCAGTTACAATGTTTCAAGAAATCTAGACAATTCCGGTGGTAGGTTGCCTGACCTGTCCATCAGTTTTGTGATTTCGTCCGTCTGCCCTAGCTAATACCTAGAATAGAGAACAAAGTCCCAGACTGGTCCACCTACGCAGCGATCTACAACGGCATGCTAGCAACAAATATGTCCCATCTCTCAGCTCCATGCACGACAGGAAACTGTACTTGGCCAATCACTCCATCTTTAGGCGTATGTGGTGAATGCCGATCACTGAGATGGAGCGCACCCGAAAATTGCACTGGCAGTACCTACGATCCAAGCGGTGATCAATCTTGCATATACACCCTGCCGGACAACCAGACTCTCAGAGTGGGCAAAGGTGATTATGTTAATATCTTTCAAGTCAGTCTGTCAGATGGTGTCGCCTACAATGCCTCATCGACGACCATTCCGTATATTTTGAACATCGAGGCAATTGGGATGCCATATGGCGCACCAGCCTGGGATGCGACGCTTATCTCAGCTCAAGAGTGTGCATTGTGGTATTGTATCCAAGCATACAATACCAGCGTCACCAGCAATCAACAAGATCAAAAGACTGTGGAAACCTGGAGCCAGGTGACATTTCCGCCAGATCCTGAAGGAGCTGATATCAATGGTACCATCACATTCACAGTTATACCTTCGAGCATGAATGTGAATCGCGGAGTGTCTTACTCTGTGGGTGTCGATTCATGGCATGGCGCACAAGCTGGCTTTCAAAACATCTTCTCTCAAGGTGTGATCCAGGCTGGAAGCGGCGGTACCTTCAATAGATCAGTGTGGATCGATGCGCTGTGGGCTGGATGGGGTAACAATAGTGACATGAGTCATTTGATTTCCACCGTGGCACTCTGCATGACAAACAATATACAGCAGACGTCTCCAGTCACAACGCCGGAATCGAGGTATTTCGGAACCGCGTACCGCGAAAGTCTTCTTGTGCAGGTTAGGTGGGAATGGTTATCGCTCCCAGTCGCTCTTGTCTTGTTTTCTGTGGTATTCTTGGTTGTTATTATCCTGAAAACGAGGAGTGTTGGACTGATGGCATGGAAGGGCAGTGCTTTGGCGCTACTGTTCTCTGGCGTTGATGAGGAGCTAAAGGAGAATTCCAAGAATGGCCTAAGTAAGCCTGATGGTTTGGCAAAGGCTACGAGCCAGTCTAGGGTAGCATTGAGAGAGAAGGACGGGCTTTGGGAGTTTGAGAACTTAGGCCACTGATACTGCGAAATGTCAATATCGTTTGACTCAGAAGGATTAATGAGTTAATGAATATATGAACAGAATAGAGACAAGCAACACTTGTTGTAGCAATCCTTACCTTGGTCAAGTCTCCGCGTGTGAAGTGACCGAATGATGGAAACCAGAATACATTAACAGCTGTAAGCCAGTCCAAGATGAAGAAACTATTATGATTCACAAGGTCCCTCCTGTGCCGCCCAGCGAATGTAAGAACCTAGCTGAGAACTTTTAAACACAAACTGACAATGCTAGGCAACAGTGGCACGAACCTCCGCTTCCTTAACGTCCATGAGGGAGGGTTCTCTATTTGATATAAGCCTATTGGATATCTTAATACTTGTTTCTGGTGTTGATTTATCTACTCGTCAACAACGTGTCATTTCCAAGATTTCAATTCCTTCAATTACCACCATTCTATCTATACAAGCCCAATCTGACACTTCAGCAATCATAAGGCTACTAGATCAACTAGTACAAACGTATAATAGGGATCTATATTTCGGTTAAGTCTCTTTTCCTTCGCCAAAGTCGACAGCTCCAAGAAATCTATCACAAAACCTCATTGTTTACCCCTGAGTCACTAAGCGAGAAAACGCCACATCCGCCACCTTCCCCCTCCCTTGCTTCGATTCCTCAACTCCCATACTCGCGATAAGACAACCCCAAAACCGCGTGCTTTCACGATCTCTCGAACAAGAAAAGGGTGTCTCAAAGATGGAATGGATTTACGCGTTCTTATTTACTTCCCCCTTCCCTCGTCCCCCCCTCGACTATTTCTCTCCCTCTCTTCTCCTGATTTTCTTTCCTCGAAGTGAAAGTCACATTTCCCTCCCATGCTGCCCAAATTTTCTACCACTTCACCAAAAATCTAAGCTTCATAACCACCGACCATGAAGTCCTCTCCAATACTCCTCGCCCTCACAGCAGCGTCCCTGACCCAAGCCTGCATGGAATTCAACGGCACCCTCCCCTTCTCCCACACCGCCCCCTTCGAAGCAAGCATAACCGACAACGGCATCGTAACCTGCTGGATCAGTACCTCTCTCGTCGAGCACGACACAATGCAAGACGCCCTATTCTCACATCAACATTCTCACTCAGGATCCGGAATCAGGAAACGGTCTAACGGTCGCAAGATCAAGCTTACGGATATGCCAGCTTACGATCCGTCTGCTAGCTCCTCCTCATCAAAATCTCCATATCAATCCCTTCCCGCAAGCAGCTGGGAAGAAGGATCCTCACCCAACGACGAAAAACACGTCGATCTCAAACACCCGCCTCCACCACACAACGGCGTCCTCCCCAAAGTCCCCAAGATGGAAGAGCTCGAATGGGAAGACATCCCCGTGTGGCAGCCCTGGAACTTCGAGTGTATCTCAGGACACAAGGCGAAGGCGAATGTGGGGATGAGAGGCTTCACCTATCAGGCGCATGGGCAGGATTTTCATTTCGTGCCGAAGATGAAGGAGGATCTTTGGGGGGAGAGGTGGGTTTATAGTTTGAGGTTGTGGTGTGGGGAGAAGGATAAGCAGGGGAAGGTTGTGGAGAGGCCGAAGGCGAAGGGGGCGGCTGGAGGGCAGGCTGGGCAGGGGGAGAAGGAGGAGGCGAAGAAACCTGCCACTGCTGCTGCGGCTGGTGCTTCTGCTTCTGCTTCTGCTTCTGCTTCTGCTTCTGCTTCTGCTTCTGCTTCTGCTTCTGCTTCTGCTGGGAGCGCTGTGAAACAGCAGGATGGCAATCCGCAGTCTAATACGAATGGAGCCAGTGTGGTGAAGAGTGGATTGAAGGAATAGATCACTAGGCGCGAGGCAACTCAATCCTGTTCTTTTGTAACGATTAGCTAAGGATCTGCGGAAAGTGACCGTAGTATTATAATAGCAGTAGATGAAGATAGTAAGAATAGTTGGAAAATAATAAATGAGAAACAAAGGATTCACATCTGCTCTTGTCCCACAACTCATCAGTAGAAGGGACCTCTCAATGTTTCTCGAGCTTTGCCCTTCCCATCACAAACTGCGAAACGCAACTAACAGTATTCAAATAGCATAACCATTTGATTGATATCGGTCCTTGCGGGAACTTTCCATGGTAAGATGAGGCTGCGAGATACCCTTGAAGAGCCTTGACGTGAGGAATGCTTCGACATCAAGCCGAAAGGCAGTGTTCTTGGAGCCATTAAGCGAAATATCTAAGAACAAAGATCAGGCAACCCGTCCAAGACATCACGTATCAACTTGGCCCATAGTGCTGGTAATGTCCCTCCTCACCGAGAGCCGAGGAGTCTGAGAGTAAGATGTCGTTATAGCTGGTTAATCAGAAAACTAACATTTGATCCATTAGTCACGAAATCAGTAAGACACACGATTGGAAAGCATATAGCATTTTGTTCGCTAGTGTCTGTATCCTCCACTTCCCCAAAGACCCGGGATCCCGATCGTAGATGCTGTCATATATGACTGTCCTATGTTGAAGATAGACAGACCGCAGTAGAGAACAATGTTGTCCACTGCACGACATAGCCTTGTTGTCCACTATCGGACCCGCACCAGATTTTTACGAAAAAAATGAGACCATTTCGCATCCGCTGCGCTCAACCGCAAATAGAGTGGTATCGCTCGCTGTAAAGACTGAATGAATGGGTTATGCTCCACGCTGCTCCATAATGGAATCGCAGAAGGGCAAGGAGGGACTTGAAAGGAGGTAAATCATTACACCGCATCTCTCCAACCACGACTAGTGTTTAGTGTCGAAGATGCCTAGATGTAGAACATGGTGTCCTTAAGCGCCTCGCCAATTGCAATTGGATCGTCCTTGCTCTTCGTTCCAGTCGAACCGCTTGCAACACTGGGCGTGGCCGAGGTCTCTTGAGGATCGAACTGATCGGATAGGTAGCAGCGAAGGCGGGTGCACAACAGATCGGCATAGTAGGCTGGAGGGCATAGGCTGACAGCTTTCGTTGCGCGGCCAAAGAGATGAGACATGTTGTGCGTGAGGTCCTCCAAGGCATCTGCGGCGTTCTTGTGTTGGCCAGTAGGCTTGACACCTCTGAAGATCTCATCCAGAATCACATAGTAATGTGCGGATCGAGCAGTACCTTGCAGACAGCAGTGAGCCTGGAGGAAAAAGTCCCATGCTCCGACTTCGGTGACACCACGGTCGACGATCGTGCCAGGTTCGCAATTGGAAGATCGATCGGCATCCTTTTCGGCGCTAGGATAGAAACGAGTGTGATGTCTCTTGCCACAAATGATAATGGAGATCTTCGGGAAGCTTTGCTTGGTCGCCTCTGCTGGGTAGATCTGACGACAAGCATTTCGGATCAAGGGAAGTTCTTCGTCCAATACTGACTGATACTGTCCCTCGGAAACACCATCGCGGTAGATGATGATATTGATTGGTAGGGCGTTGTTATTGCGCTTTTGCCAGAGCTTAAGACGGGAGATCATCATGGACTCCAATGCCTCCACCATCTCCTTTCTTCCGGTTTGAACATTGAAATCTGCTGGCCACTGGCCGAGCCACTTGTCAACGCTTGCCACAATGCCCGCAACACTGGGAGCACCTTCCTTCGACCCAGGCGAGGGGTGAGTGACATCAAGGCCAACAACCATCGTCTTGCCTTCGGAGATGATACCGAGTTTCCCAGCATCGAGAGTGTGGTTGATGCCGCCGGCCTTCAGGTTGAACTTCAGGGAAACATTACCGAAGTACTGCTCCTGTCTGTTCTGCTTCATGAACTTGGACCCGACCACGCAGACAGTGTGGATTCCTGCTTTGGTATCACCGACAGTCTTGATGCTGTTGTAAAGAGCAACATCGTTGTACGGTAGAACACAAAACACGAATCGCGGCTTGACCTCTGGTGCTGCCGTGTGGAATCGACGGAAAATGTCACGGATGATGCTGTCGTTGCGAGCATTCTCACCATCGACCAAGTTCACAGTGGGTGGGGGTGGAACCTGGATGAAGCCATTCGCGTTGATCCCGGAATTGTTCAAGAATGCTCTAAACTTGGTAACATTTTGTTGAAGGTCGGCTGCACTGAAGTTGTCGCCTCGTCTGTTGGAAGTGAAATGAATGTAGGTCCATCGACCTAGATTGCTTCCGGTATGGAATTGGACGTTGGCCATGTTCCATGATCCAAATCTTGGCACCATGACGGTTTCCTGCTTGGTTCGAGCATTCTTGTACTTGATTTGAGGTGGTGAAAGAACGCGTGCGGCAACGGTAACAAGAGAAGATCCGACTTGGATACCAAAGGCGCCAGCGATGGAGTTGGCAGCAGGATTGAGTCCAAGGACAGCTCTGCCATCTCCAACAATCGAGTCGGCGTTTTGCCACGGCTTGCGGCAAGCAAAGGTAATCATTTCCTGAGTCTGGTTTGGGCTGAGACGACGGCCAATTGGCTGACCAGGCAAAACGACGCACACCTCGGCAGGTAGGTACATTGGATGCTCCTTGTTGCCAACATTGACCACAGGGTTGCGATCACTAATCTGAATGTGCGGATACTCTGTTCGTATGGTCAGCAAGAAGAGGGAGAGGGTAAGAAAATCACAGGCAGGAAAACATACTCTTCTGGAAGTAATTGTACACGGTGATGTATTGGTTGACCGGAAGTCCACCCTGTTGAGATGCAGACTTCTTGCCCTTCCCAGAAGTGCTTGGGCCAGCAGAGGCAGAACCTGGAGGAGTATCGGAGAGCCAGAAACTGACTTGCGTCGGCCCAGCATAATTAACAGTGATCTTTGGTGGATGCTCCTCCGAGCGACCATCATTTGTAAGTGCGAGACCACAAATCATCTTGATACGAGGAACGTCTTCGTTTTTCTTGTTCTTCTTGCCCGGCAAATGAGTGACTCGGACGCGAAGCTTGTTCAACTTCTTTGCCAAGGTGGTCTTATTACCTGTACCTAATTTGGGATACAAGGTGTCTAAGCGGTCAGGCTCGAAGAACACGCCGTGAGTAACATTGACGTTGAGAAGCAAGCCTCCGGTTGCTGGGCGAGCACTCAAGAAGTATCCACGAAGGGATTCCAGACCTCCACCGAGAACGTGGATATTGTGGGCGTTCTGCTGGCTCCGGTCCAAGGCGAAGTGTCGGTTCTGTCCAATGGAGGTGACACCAGGGTGGGCTTGAGGGTAACAACCGAAGACTGCGTTCATCATCTGAATAACCTCTGCCTTTTGGGTGTAAGGCGGCTGTGGATTTTGAGAAGCGAGGAATTTGATGAGATCCGAGACCAAGTATGTGAGCGGAGTAATCACTCTCACATTGTAGGTAACAGCTCGGGCCGGGGGCTCGTCCTCGCCCTCTTTTCTGTACGGAATCTGGACGGTGTAACCAGGTGGAAGATTGAGATTCTTTGTAGAAATGATCATTGACTTCCATTCGGTTGCAACTCCAGAAAATGCGGGCAGCTCAAGAAGTAGCTGAAAGATCCGCCCCAGTTTCTTGCCTGTGGCAGGAGGGGAGACCTCAACATTGTATCGAGTGAGGCTCAGATTAGGCGGAGCAATCACTTTGAAATAGTTGGCGTAAACCACAATCTTCTTTCCCAGTGTTCCATGTCCAGGGCGTGGGGGAAACCGGGTAGTAGTTGAAAGGTTAGCTAAGGCGTTGATGCCCTTGCTGTTTTTCATGTAGGCATCTTCGATGGCGATAACCTGGGTGTCAGGAGTGACGGGAGCATTGCCAGGGTTCCTATACGAATCAATGACTGACACAGACAGAGCATTGTTGAGTAACCTACTTGAAGACTTTGATCTCAGGAGGGCCGGATGAGAATCCTCCTCTTCCTCCTCCGCGTCCTCCTCGATCACCACCGCCTCGACCGCCTCCACCACGATCGCCGCGATAGCCTCCTCCTCCCCCTCTACCACCACCGAAGTCACCTCGACCTCCACCACCGCCGCCTCTACCGCCTCTACTGCCTCCAAAGTCTCCTCGGCCGCCGCCTCCTCGTCCACCTCGATATCCTTGGCCGGACATCTTCTCAATAAGTGCTCAAGAAGAAGGCTTCGGAGCACTTGACAGTAGAACACAATGAATGAATTCAAAGTGGATTATGGAAGTGAGACGTGAAGCTATTCGTCTCAAAGATGAGACGTAACCTTGGGCAAGTTGATGTGTAGGTGTATGTGTGAGCAGTGACCTCGCCTGCGGCAAGAGGGCCACAAAGAGATGCCGGATGAGGCAACTCGATGTACGACAAGCGTAAGGAACTCGGAGAGGGCGAATGTGAAAGGATGTGCGAATCCTGTCGAGAAGGATCTGGTAGTTGTTGGCTTATTTAAGTAGATACAGCATGAGGCTAAGTAAGGCAAGTTGAGTTGCCCGAGAGAGTGGGGTGGAATAAGGCAATTGGATGGGAATGTGGTGAAGGAATAGCTTGGAGAGGGTAGGAGTTGAAGCACCTTGTACTTGCTGAGGAAGAATCAAGTTGTTGTTGGTGATGTTGTCGAAACGTAGGAAGAGGGACGAGGTGGTTTAAGTAGTGCTGTGGAGGAGGAATGGCAGGTGTAAAGGAGTGAAGCGAGGGCAGGAGCTGCAAATGGATTGATTGCGTAGTAGAATCAAATGAGAAAGAAGGAGCATTTGCTGAGATTGACTTACTTGTGTACAATGAATAGTGGAATGTTTGTTGGTCACTGAGGTTGGCTGTTGTCTGCAGGTTGAGTCTCGAAGGTTAAGCTCAGCTGGAAATTGATGTTGAACTCGAAGTTCAAGTAAAAGCGAGAATTGTGCTAGACGCGAGCAACCATCGGAGGGTTGAGTTCTGATATACAATTTTCCCAGTCAGTTTTGCACATCTGTTGGTTGAAGAGACAAGGAGAGCGGTCAAGTAAGGACAAACTCCTGTGCTGTGCTGTGCTGGTGCTGGTGCAGGCGCTGTGCTTGCCTTACTGTACCTCACAGAAACGGCTACAAGGGTCCTGTCGGAATCGATCCGGCCACAAGTTTTGTTGGTGATGGACACGGGAAACTCACCTGTCCAGCTGACCGCCAAGAGGAGGATGGCTTGACCTCAGAGAAAGTCAAGCCGGTGTGAAACGTGAGATGTGACAGAAGTGGGGAGAAGGCTTTGTTTGCTTCCTATCCCAAGATGAAGAAAGGTTGAGATGATCAAAGGTCAAGCAAGGTCAAGGTTGACACTCGAAGAATGAGAAATGGCGGTGGAAACCCCTGCCCCCGCACCCCCTGCGTAATCCTGCAGAAACGCGTCCTCACGTGTGCGCTGCGCTGCTGCGCTGCTGCGCTCGGAAACCAGGTAGCTGGGAAGCCAGAGACCCTGGAGGAAGAGAAGCCCAGCCGAAGATCTACCAAATGCAATCAATAAACGTCCAAGCTCAGCATATCTGAGAACACCAGCTGCTTCCAACAGAAGATCAAGCCGGTGCCTGTGTTACGTCAAATGACGATCAAAATGTATGCTGCAGCAGTGACCAGATGAGACGAGATGCAGTCTGTTTGCTTTTCCTCTTTGACGAGTTGATCGATTCTATCAGAAAGCCATGGCGTCAGGCTGCGTGCAACGCATAGAGGAAGGAAGAAGAAACAAACGGAAGCATTTGCATCGAGTATTATTCGCTTCCAACCCATGCAATCGGATGGTAACCTTCTTGGACAGTGAGGCTGACCAGTAGAGAGAGACTTCTGTATCAAATGGATGTCTGGATACTCTCACCGAGTATTGAGAACCTTGTCCCAAGTATTGGGACCTTTGTTGAGTGGAGTGAGCCTTGTGCTCAGCGAAAGAGAGCCTTGCCGAATCCTGACGTGGCCTGGATATGGGCCTCCTTCCAGCTGCGCTGCACTTCTTCACATCCTTCTGCATCCATTTCAGGACTCCATGTCTCGCGCGCGAGTGCCTGCTCCCTTTCAAACGCAGCCCATTCGAATCTTACTTGTAATATATCAACTGCATGTGGCAGTGACGTATGTAGGGTCCTGTCCCCATGGCATTCTCCTCTCACTTCGGAATGTCCCGAACACCCCTCACAACCTTATATCCCCGGATTCTGCTAAAGGCCCCGAGTTCAAAGCCCCCAAACCCCGCAGACACCGCAAACACCCGTCCCAGCAATCCCAGGAGCTCAATTAATCATGGCCAGAAAATCTATGTCTGGGACACACCCACCAGGCCCTGTAAGAATCGGACATCGGGAGCACATCACTGTCCGTCCACCTTCTATTCGCAGCTTTCAAGCCACTGGAATGCCCACTGAACCAATCAAGTGATGGCCTGGCGCAGCTATACCCTGCATGACTTTGCAGGGTACCAATAGCAAGTCAGCGGCTGAAGCAGTGTCAAAGAGGTTCTGCTAGTCCAGACGTCAAGAAAATAAGATCGTGGAAAATGTAATATAAGCTTTGAGCTCTCTCCACAATCTGTAGCTTGAGTGAATGCTTACTTGCCGGAATCAAATCAATTCGAACTGTGAACAGAAGAGATCTTACGCGTCGTCCTCATCATCACCAGCGTCTCCAGCTTTGAAGTCGAAGCAGGCACCCAAATTCCTTTGTATGCGGTGCAGTGTTCTGGCACACACAGCACAAAGTCCTGCCATCACCTACCCGGTTCTTACAAACGAGGAACAAAACGAAGCGGAAAGAATATAATGGCGCATGCCCAAGTAGAGCAGCAGCCGCGATTCAGCGAATCGAAATCAACAACAGTAACCGATACGACAATGGAGGACAGCAAGAGAGAAGAAGCGGAGGCAGAGGCCACCAAGCCGTCCTCCAATTCCCAGGACATATCTGGCGTGGAAACAGAAACGGAGAAGAAGACTGAAGTGGTAATGACAGAAAAGGAAGCCCAAGCCAAGAGAGACGCAGAAGAGGACATGCAATATCCGCATGGGTTGAAGCTTTGGATCATTCTGGGCGCATTATGTCTGGCTGTGTTCTTAGTGGCACTGGACCAGACAATCATCTCGACGGCCATTCCAAAAATCACGGACCGCTTCAAGAGTATACAGGATATTGGATGGTAAGCGATATCTAAGCTGGAAAAGCCTGGATCAACTTATCTTCTATCGAACCCATGCTGACTTTTGAAGGTATGGATCATCCTATCTCTTGACGGCAACAGCACTCCAGCCGACTTTTGGAAGGATATACACCATCTTTGATGTAAGAGAGGGGCAGACTTCTATGAGTATTAAGAATTGGAAGGTCTGACAATTGTGTAGATCAAGTACACTTTCATGGTCGCCATAGTGATCTTCGAAATCGGGTAAGTGACCCAACAATGTCCATTACCATCATCTACTGACCATATTCAGCTCTCTCGTATGCGCAACAGCACCAACAAGTAATGCCCTAATCGTAGGAAGAGCCATAGCTGGAATGGGCACCGGTGGACTCTTCTCTGGAGCAATTGTTATTCTGGCTTATTGCTGTAAGTCTCTGATTCCATCTGTTGATATCCTACGACCAAGGGTTCCAGAGCACTGAAGCACCAAATAAAGTGCCTGAGATTCCTCCATATCACTTGAGATTCTCTATAAATCAGGGCTTACATACTCATTCAGTACCGCTCAGGAAGCGACCCGCGGCTTTCGGTCTGATCGGTGGCATGTGGGGTATTGCATCTGTAGCAGGACCACTTCTGGGAGGAGTCTTCACGTATGCCACATCCTCACTTACACTTTTTCCATCATGAAACTAATACGGCACACAGCGACGAGATTTCATGGAGATGGTGTTTCTACATCAAGTAAGCCTTTTTCTCGTTCAACCCCCCTCTCACAGCTCCAGACTAACCACCATGGAAGCCTCCCAATCGGCGCCGTCTCCATAGTAGTAATCTACTTCTTCCTCCGCATCCCTCGGGAAAACAACCCCGACAACCTCTCCGTAACCCAGCGAATTCTCAAACTCGACCTAATCGGCGCGTCGATCCTCGTCCCCGCCGTAATTTGTCTTCTGCTCGCTCTCCAATGGGGAGGTTCCACCTACCCTTGGAACAATTCCCGCATCATCGGCCTGTTCATCGGCTTTGGTCTCTTGACTATCATTTTCGTGTACACGCAGATTCGACTTGGTGATCGAGGGACTCTACCGCCGAGACTGTTCAAGAATAGGAATGTGGTTTGTGCATTAGCATTCGCTCTTTTCTGTAAGTCAGTTCGCTCTCTGGCTATTCTTTCCCTATTACATCTGACTTTAGACCAAAGAGACTAATATACCCTCTCAGTTGGCTCCGGCTTCTTCGCCATCATCTTCTATCTAGCCATCTACTTCCAATCAGTGAAAGGCTCCTCGGCTACGAAAGCAGGAATCCAGTAAGTAAACAGCCTTCGATGTCACCTCATATACCCCCTTCTCACTTCCCCCGCGCATCTGAAGTTCCCTGCCACTTCTTCAAGGTCCAACCAATGCTACATCCTCTCAATCTCCCAACAACCAACTGACACCCTTTCTCCCCTCACAGACTTCTCCCCCTCCTAATCAGCACCGTCCTCTCCTCCATCGTAACCGGCGGTCTCATCACCGCCCTCGGCTACTACGTCCCCGTAATGCTCTTCTGCATGGTCCTATTCTCCATCGGCGCCGGTCTGATCACCACATTCGACACGCACACCCCCTTCGCGCAATGGTTCGGTTACCAGGTTCGTCCCTCCCTGTCCCGCTCCCGCCCCCATACCCTCCCGTCTCCCAACCCCAATCCCCAATCCCAAAAGGGCAAGATCAACATCAGAAGATATGCTAACACCCCCTCCAAAGATAATCTGCGGCGCCGGCATCGGCGTCGGCTTCCAAGGCGGCATCGTCGTCGTTCAAACCGTCCTCCCCCTCGTCGACGTCCCCGTCGCCACTGCCTGCGTCTCATTCTTCCAAACGCTCGGCGGCGCCCTCTTCATCGCGGTCGCCCAAACTCTTTTCCAAAACGGGCTCCTCTCCGGCATCGAAAAGTACTCTCCTTCCTTACCCTCTCAATTATTCCTGAAGAGTGGAGCTACGCAGATTCGCGAGATTTTGAGGGAGTTGGGACAGGAGGATCAGTTGGAGAATGTGTTGAGGGCGTATGTGGATGGGTTGAGGGGGACGTTCTGGATTACGGCGGCGTGTGCGATTGCGGCTTTCTTTTGTTGTTTGGGACTGGAGTGGAGGAGTGTTAAGGATGGGCATGCGCAGGGGGAGGGGAAGGAGGGGGATGTTGAGAAAGATGTGAAGGATGGAGATGTGGTGAAAAAGAAGGACGAGAATGAGGTCAAAGTCTAGATCCCCGTCTTCTGGTCTGGGATAGCAGGGAAAGGAGAGAGGATAGATGCGTGTTGCCAGATGGGTTGGAGACACCGCATTGTACCATACATATCAGCTCTCTGCTTAGTCTAGAGTACTTGCATACTTTTCACTCTGCATCATGTATTATGCATTATCTAAGCCTTGTATTTAGCTATTTCATTTGTTCTTTAGACAGAGATACCCTCACACCAAATCACTAAGCTCCCATGATCCCATCACCTCGTTGTGTTTGTTGACTTTCACTGTGTTGACCTCGGCTATACATGCGGAAACAGAGCATTTCGTGGATGAAGAACCGTCACCTCGCGTTCAAATTATGTACGCACCAACACGCTATACCTCACATACAGAGAAGCAATCAGCTAGCGAGATAGAAGTCAAATACTACAGGGTCATTTGAGGATACACGATTACAAGAACAATAGTCTCAATTGATAAAGAGTGGTGGCCTATTTGCTAAGCTGTACACAGCTAGCTAGCTGATCATCCCGAAAGTCCATGCGATGTTCCTCCCCAGTCCTTGAATGCCCAGAAACGTCTAGGAGCATGTCAAGCCAATCTTCCATTCATGAAGCTCTTCTTTCCTGCCAGTGCGCTCAAAGCGGGGACAGCCCTATCGCGAAGCAGCGCATATTAGCATGCTCAAACAGAGCAACCGAAACAGACGGGCAGTGAACCATCTAACCTCACAGTAAAAGGCATGCTACCGGTTTCCATACGCCAAAATAGAAAGAGCACAAGGACTCGCTAATGAACAAAATACACGTCCCATCAGTCCTAAAATCAAGTCGATGCCAGACCCCAATCCAAAAAAAATCCAACGCCGCTTCCCCATTGTCCAGGTGATGTGTATGCAGGGCAGCAAGTCGAGCGAGGCGCAGGTGCAACTTTCAAACATGCTCGCCTGCCCGTCCCACGCTGAACTGGACTTCCTTCCCTTCAAACTCTTCTATCGTGGGACGAGACCTGGCAATCGTGGCCATGCTTGTGTTCTGAATATGTATAACGAAGAGAGAATTTTTGTATGCCGCATGTTGGATGATGTGAGAGGAGAGAGTGTTGAGGAATTCAATCCTGTGTTTATGTTTTTGTCTGTCGGTGGAGAATTGTATGCAGTCATGCACGATGCGCGGCGGTGATAGTTCTGCCTTCATTTTTGTAATGAAACTGAAGAAATTACCCGAGACCGTGCAGTAATCGTAGCTCGGCTGAGTCTACGAGGTGGAGATGAAGCCGCCTGGTCTGTATGAGAGTAGAGAGTGAGAGAGCACGTGTGATAGATATCAATCGATCTTCGCCGAAGCCAAGCTCTTAACAGTGGGGTTGGAAAGATTGTTGGCAAGTCGTATAGCAGGACGTTTGTACTTCGTGTGCTTCCGAAGGCGTTTCCGTGCAACCATCACGGGAACAGAGGATTTTGTGACGAGATAATTAGAAAAAGAGCCAAGAATGACGCTGTGTTTCTGTCAGCTGAGAACTTTCACCGACAAAAAATTCTTGTATAGCACAAAATCGAATCGACATACCCTTTAAGTTGACTCTGACCTCTGCTTCCAAGGATCACCATCGTGGGTGAGATAAAGTCAATGATCTCCGTGATGAGATGCTTCGGACTTTTGCAATGGATAACTTCGATCACAACCTTGACCTGGAGCTTCGTCTTCCGGAGCAGCCTCGATACACGATCTGTGATGTCTTGAACAGCTCTGTACCGTTCATGCTCGGCTTTCCCTCTCTCCCTGCCCATCGGGCTCGCACTGGCGCTGTGAGAATCTAACCTAAAGCCTGGCCCCAACGGACTTGGGAAGTTAGTGGTTGGGCTCATCAGAGGTGTTGATCCAGATCGATTCGCCGATGCCTGAATGGCCGCAATTTGTTCCCTCGTTCTGGTATCATCTTCGCTGTCGTTATTAGCGATTCCGACATCCTCGTCCACGCAGTAGATGGCAAGAAGAGTATCTCCATCTCGAAGAACCGTCCCGACAGTCCATTCCAATGCATGTGCAGCTTCGTCACTAAGATCCGTAGCAACAAGATATTTCCGAACACGACGCTGATGGTCTTCGGCTTCCTTTTGCATCTTTGCAAAATCTCCTCGGTAGATCGTCCGCACACAACGACTGGTGGCTGGTGTTGACTGTATAGGCGTCATATTGACCGAGAGCTTTTGGGCATGCTTGATATCGGTAACATCCTGTTCTGTATCCGAGTCCACTGGAGTACTCAATCCAGACGTGGCTTCGTCAAAACTTGTATGCGGGTGGACAGCAGATTTCCCATGCCTCAATTGTCGGTCTCCTCCAGGTGAAGTAACTGTGATCTCGGGGTCGAGCAGTGAGCGTAGCTTGTATTTTTCGTGTTCGGCGGCAGCTATTTGATCACCTGCAGAATGTTAATGAAAGCCATAGGGATGTTATAAGATACGTACGCTCTTCCTCAGCAGCAGCCATCAAGCTCTGAGTTTGCCTGGCCCCTTTTGGTCGGTCAGGTCCCGTAGCAGAATCAGAGTTTGCTCGATCCTGCCTCTTCTCGTGCTTCCTGCCTCGCAGCTGGTCGTCGTCCGAGATGCTGTCGTCATCGTCGCTACTGTCCATGATCACATCTTCACTGTCGTTATAATCCTTCTCCAGCCTGCCTCCATCATCGAATGGCACATTGTCACTATTTGCCCGACTCCGCTGCTTCTTCCCACCCAACGAGGACAGTCCTCCTCCTGCGCGAGCTAGATTTGCATCTGACAACCTCCGGTATGCACTGTTCATATCTACCACCCTCCCATCGTTCAGGAAGAGCTTCGAGCTTTCCGACTTGACACTTGGAGAATTTGAGCGCAGGATTGATCGAGGAGCTGGAGATCTCGACTTCGTACTGATTCCAGTGGTGGCAATCGAATTCCTTCCTCGGTCTCTATCTTTGTCTCCAAACAAACTTATGGTTCCTCCTCGTACCACTTCTGCCATGGCGGAAGTTTTCCTGCCAGCCAGGGTATTCCGCTTAGAGGCGACGGGTCCACCAGGGTTACTTGGCGCATACCCGCCGAATTGGAAGGCTGATTCGGGATTCCCACCGGTAGATGCAGCTCTGGGTCCAAAGGATGCTGGCTTCCTGGCTGCATCCGAAAGGCTTCTGTGGGGAAGACTATTCGCCATTTTCCTTTCGTCGGTGGGCGAGGACGCAGCACTCTGCGTGGAGGCAGACGAAGAGGTCCTTCTCCTACTAGTCGTGCCCTCCCCTACATCTAGCATACTTCGAACTGGCGCTGGAGAGCTTTGTGGTGACGGGGACGGATCCAGCATGCTTCGAATCGTTTGCGACGAGCTCTTGCGCGGAGGTATTTCGACGCCAGTACCAGTCGTTCCGGTCAACGAAGTTTTTCTAAGAGGTTCTGAGCCCTCGTCGACATCCAGCATGCTCCGCATTGGTGATTGTGGCTGCCTATTAAAGGGGGAAGAAGCCCTTGCGGAGCCCATGGAACCTGTCGAGCCTCTGTGGCGGGTTTTGGATGGAGGCCCTTCCAACATTGCCAGGACATCCTTCCTCTCTTCATCCAGCACCTGCTCCAAAGACATCTCCTGTTTAGACATGGTTGCAAAATCTGCAAAGTGTTTGCGCCGAAATGTTTTCAAAAGGGGTTGGCGACCGTCCAGTCAAAAGCTGGTCTCCTTGCAGAAAAACGGATGGGCAGTGAATTGGTCGAAGAAGGCAGGAACACCACAAAGTGGCGCTGTCGACGGGTAAGCGTTATCGATTAATGAACTTTCGTGTTTGTCGATGGACAAGTTCGAGATTCTGCATTGTGGTAAAAGGCTCCAGTCTTTTTCGGGGTTGCGCTCAGGTCATTGCTACAGCCGTGCTGCCTGTGTCGAGAGAGAGTTCTGGTGTAACTGGGGGCGCAGAAAAGGCTTGAAGGCAAGCGCTTCGAATGGCCAGAGATAACGAGTCTGAAGCAGAAGGGAGTATGTTTCCTGGACGGGGAAAGAGTTGTGTGCGCCACGTGTTGAGCAAAATCCCGAGGTGGTAGAAGGGGGCACAGAGATGGTTAGATGGTTCGTTTTGCCCGCGCTTGTGCTTCGTAAAATGGAAGATCTAGATTGTTGCTAACGGTGGCTGAGATGGGGCGTGTTATGTCAGCTGGCGTGAATTGCTTCTTTGTTCGGAAAGGGTATCGTGAAAGTGGAAAAGGGGGAAGAAGTGGGTTGTTCAGAAGGCAAAGCACGGGGGCAACTCGAGAGACGAGGAGCGAGGAGGTTGACTGATTTAAACAAGTGATGATCGTCTCCTTATGGTATGGCTTTTAGCGCTGTCCCTTGGAGGCGGGGGAGAAGCGGCCCAAGCCGAGTGGGTTGCTCGGGATAGAGACTCTGGGATGCAATGAGTCGCAACAATGGGACATGAAATGACAGGTCTGGGTAATCAGGAATAATCACACCATCAATGACAATAGTCACATATTCAAAGCAAGGTTATGGATAATAAAGGCTCATTCATTGTCAAAGACAGTCTACGCGAAAACAATAAAGAAGCAAGTAAGTAAGGGCTATCCCTTCATCAGTCCTCTCGAAGCACTTCAAGCTGGCTAGATGCACAGTAATGAAGCCAAAACAAACCCATCCCTTTAGACTTTCATCATTAACATCACCGGATCGACACATGTTCCTTGGCTGGCAGTGGCAGCTCCAACGAGAAGTGTCATGCATCCTCAGCTCCATTATCGTGCTCCTGTTATGGTCCCTGAACACAACCTGGTTGGAAGCTATTCAGCACCACATGCGCCAAGAGGTGCCCCTCCTTGATGCACGCCAACCCCACAAACTCGCAGCTTTCCGTCTTGTCTTTTGAGCTTCCACAGGCGACAGACATGGTACCGATAGCAGTCATGAGTATGAAGCAGTACTACATAGAATCATCTGAAGAGATTTTGAGATCAACATTACACTTTCCCAATGTCATACTATCAAACTCACATCCATAAGCCGAAAGCAAAATCAGCAGCCATATATCATATCAAGTACAAGACGACTCTCACAGCCCCCAATCCACATCTCCAAACCTTCTCAAAAGCAAACCTCCCTTGGCATCACATCGAAAAGCAAAACCAATACCGCTCAAGACGGGCGCAGCATGACCGCCAAGTTCTCTTCTTATCTCTCACTCTCCAACTTTCCAAATCTCCAACATTCATACCTCACTGGCCCCATCTCACGGCATACCGGCCTCGTACAGAAGGCTTACCTCTTCCCTCAAGCCCAGTAAGTATCCAGATCTCACAGGCAGACGCAGAGATCTTGCTTGGCCTAGACCTAGACCAGCTGAAACATATACGGGTCTCTCACCGTGGAATGTCCCAATTCGTGAGATAGTACTTACGAAGTATTGCGAAGTGGGTACCTACAGTTGGAAGGTATTGCATGTGGGGTAGGTATGTAGCCGTTTGCAGCTGCGACTCATTCCATCGAGCAGTCTTCTGTATGGAGGCATCTTACCATGTGGGTACCGGCACACCTTCCAAGCCCCAGCTAGGATAACGCGGAAGCAAAGACGACAGACACGACTAAGTCCCGTACATATTCACAACGTGGAAAAGAAGACATCTGATGATCTAGACCATGCCCCCAGTATTATTTTAGGTAGTATAAGTCTAGCTCTTGGCAAACGGGTACCGGATCTGAATCATGTCAACAACGAACGGCAAATCGAGCAAAGAGAGACCCGAATTTCAAACAGAAGTTAAAGGTAGAATTTGATATCTGATAAAAATGATAAGCGAGCTGCGGTACTCACCTTACCGCTCTCTCCTGCATCGAGGCGCTCGATGGATCTCCAATACAGACTCCACGTGCTAGGATTTCTCTGCGATGCGACAGGAGTGTGTGCAGAGCGCGGTGCGTCGTCCCTATCTCCCGCCAATTGCACGGGATATCAATATCAGATCATCACCAATATGCCAGTGTGCTTGCTGTTGCCGGGAAGAGCCGTCAAGGTACAGTTGGTTAGCACACCGCCAGTCCTCACAAGATCTCAAGCGACAGCCACTGTGTCTATCATTGGCACAAGCATTTCTTTCATTGCTTTGCCTTGTCATGCATTCCTTTCTTTTGCCAAAATACAATATGATACATCCCAAACATACATATGTTGCCTAACACCCCCTGCTCTAAATTCTTTTCCTGTAAGTCTTTTTCATCAGATTTGCTCTTGCCGACGTGCCTGTCCTATGAACCAACATCCGCTTCTCCCAAACGGAACTCTTTCCCTCCACTACGCTAATTATCTCGTCTGCAAACCGTTGAGCGAATTGACCCCTTCCACTACCTCTCGACTTCTTCTTGTTGGCTGCGTCTAGTATCCATTGGACTGCTTGCCGTCTCCGTTGTCTCAGACCGAGGGGAACAGGGATCTGCAGAGCGGCTCCTCCACCAGCAGCACCCTTTAACGAGCGGATTCGGAGGAGAGGAGCAACGGAGTCAATTGCGACGGTGAGGTAGCCAACGGGATTCAGCGGGAGGTGGTTAGGAGGAGGTGCGCCTGGGAGGAGAGGGTGAGTTGGGCTGGTCGTTGGAGGAGGGGCGGTTCGGAGCTGATTTAGGATGAATGACATGTTCTATACCACAAAACAAACATTAGCATTTACATAAGAATATTAAGTCCTTGGTTCTGCGTAGCAAATGACCGCAGAATGAAAATAGAGAAACTGACGGCCCTACCCTCTGGGCAACGCTCAATTTGCCATGCTTCATGAGAAGCGTCGTGACCTGCGATACAACGGGGTCGTATCTGTACTTGAGGTTCCCATCTGATGGTAATGGTAGATCTGGCAGGCCGAATTTGTGCCCTAGGTTTACTGGGTCGGTCGCATGTCCTCCTGTCGCTACGTTCTGCAATTGACCTAATGCCAGAAGATTGGCAAAAGATGTGGTGTCTGCGGCATCGGCCTGGGATTTGGTCTTCTCAATTTCCTCCTTTACGATCTCAGGCGCCTTTTCTTTGCTCTCTTGGTCGCGCTCAATGATCTGTGATGCAATTGTCAGTCAACATATCTCAAAGGGGGTGATGTCATCGAAGCCAGATCTTCAGAGCAACAGTTGAGATCGTACCTCTTGCACAGGTGTTCCTTGTCCCAAATCCGGTCCAGTCTCTCCTTTAATTTTGCTCATGTCTGCAGCCTCCTCGCTCACATGTCCAAGGGTTTCTTCATTTGGGCCAGTGGGAGGGGTCTTCTCATCGGCGAATGCTCTCCTCGAAACAGCTGGGGAAATGCGTGATTGATACGAGATAATTGATGGTCGTGAACGGAAAGCAAGCGATCGGCTTGCGCCGTACAGGTTCAATCGTGGAGGCATGGTGATGTTGTGCATTGCCGTCTCCCTCGTCAGTCGAGGAAGCTTGGAGTAGAAAATCCATGTAGTGTTGTTGATGCCTGATATAATGAGGCACGAACTCCAGCCTTGGCAACCTCGAGCCCAGCCCAGAGTCGCGCCTCCTTCACAGGGGGGACCCATCGTGGCTCATACCATGGTACCGGGATCTTGGAATTCTTGTATGACCATGAACGTCCAACGTTCAAATTTCTTCTACCAGCACCCTCCCTTACTTCGTTAACTCGGTTCGCTTTCAGCACCAACGGCCTATGAAACTCAATTGGACCCTTCGAAAAAGAAGCAAAAAGGAAGTAATTTTGATTCTTGAACAATATCTACTAGAATTTTAAAGTTGGTCAAAGAACAAGAGACACAAGTCCAATCCAAGTCTAAGATTTTCGCCTCCTTGCCCAAGAAGAGAAATGAGATAACAGAAATCCCAAAGCCAATAAACTCTTTCAACTCCACTGCCCGAGAACCTTCGTCCGTCCTGTTGCCCGTAACGATACCCGACGCCAAAAGCCCCTTGTATTGCGCCTGCCCATGCTGTTCCTGTCCAACTGAAGACTGTTTATAACGATCCTATCCTACAGGCCAATTCGAGCAAGTGTGTTGAAGCGTTCGTTGCTTCGACGGCATTCTCACCATCCAGAGCGACTCTGGGTAGGGGACCCCGGGTTGGATGTACTGATGTGCTTCAGAGCTACCTCTGCTGCGTCCTCCTTCGCGTTGTTGACATGGTCCCCATCGTACCAGAACCTCGCAGGGATATTCTGGCCTTGTACGGTGACTGTACTGGACCAAGCAGTTCGTCCACCTGTATAAAAAGGTCAATTGGAAGAGTTAAGCTTTACTGTGAGGTCTGGAGACTCACCTCGTCTATCTGACATGATCTGGAATACTGGAGGATGGTAGTTGGCCTCGCGACACTTCTCTACTTCCGGTCAGCGAAGTCAATTGACTTGGGAACGCAATTGAAAACCTTCGAGTCTCTCTTGCCAAGTTGCAGCTCCTGAATTATAGCTCGAGTAAGACATGGGTGAAGGAAGGGCGATCTTGTTGAAAGTTGACGTAGGTGATGTGCAAGTCTATGTGAGTATAGCTGGGGATGTGGAGCCGAAACAGTGGAGTGCGGATATGGCGTTATGCTTTGCAGAAAATGGTGGCTCGATGGAGTTCTTTATAGGTGCTTAAGATTTCCAAATGTCAATCCCAAGGCAAAGAGTTGTTGTGTAGCAGGTGAGGTGGCAGCAAAGATGAGGAAAAGTTGCGTTTGCACTTCCGTGCTGCAACTGCAACACGGCAACTAGGCTCACGTATGTTTCGGCATAATGCATCTAAACAGATAAAGAAACGTACTCAAAAGAAGTAACGTCGATCACCCGAAAGAACATAGGGCCGTGTGTGCTGTCTCCGTCGTTGGGATAACACACTCATGTACGACCATGCCGAATGACCACCGGTAAAGCTGTAAAAGCAATTATGACTTAACACAAAAACAACTTAGTGGAAATGCAGAGCCAGCGCTACACTCTCTTCCAGCTTGCTGCAGGTCGACGAGCATCGTCATGGGGCATAAGCAAAAGAGGGTCAAGTTGGGTAGAGATGTGAAAGCAGAAGTAGACAAGGAGTGGAGAGAAGTGGATTGGAGGGGCTCTGGAGGGGACGAGTCGACCTGGGGGCAAGCGACAGTCTGATCTCATATCGAGAGCCCAATTAAGATTTAAGAGCAGCATGGCAGTATGCACGTAGACGCAAACGAAGTTGTACGAGCCAGAGTACCAATACTTCTGTCCTCGACCGGGTCTTTTACCTCAGATGCAGCTCAATTTCAGGGCGAACCTAGACATCTTGCCTCACTTTTCGCAAGGATCCCGTATCTCGGGAAAATTGCTTTTTCTTGAAAAGTAACGAGACAACGTGGACACTTCAAGAGTCTCTCAAACAACGCCCGTAGGGTTTCAAGGCCAAATCATACGTGATCAGTTCATAATCAGGTTGGTTCAATCCAAAATCTGCCGGTTGGACAGAGGTTGAGAGAGGTGTCATCCGGGCCTTCGATTGAAGACCTGGAACGTAGCTGTGTACCTATCTTTAGTCTGGTATTCCCCGACTACGGTAGATGCAACTACTGTAGATGCCCGAAAGGTAGAACTCGATCGAGCAGCACTGCAGGAACGGGTGGCTACATGAGCTTGATACGACGAACTTTTGCGTAACGTCCCTGGAAGCTCCTTGATTCGAGGGTAGAATGCGGAGAGACCCATGGTCTGGTGAAACGGTGAGGGTAGTTACCGGAACTTTCACGAATCAGCCCTGCCAGTTGCATCCCGTCGCTGCGATGACTCCTGATCAGCGTCGCATCTCCAGATGATGACCTGCCTTGGGGAGGTCGCATCTATCGTGACCACGGACCTGAGCTGGTTCACCGCTTTGTCAGTCTACATCGGATCAGGTAACCCGACAGATTGGTGCGCTGAGAGCATTGGGCATTGAAGAAGGAATATGAGCGCGGGCCGGATTGAGCTCAGATATGGCCATTCTTGCAGACGTGGGTGCGTGGGTGCATTACCGTTGCCGTCAGAGCTTCGTTGGATCATGGAGTGAGTGGATGTATGATATGATTTCGCTGAGCATGTAGGATTCCTAGTTGCCAATTACATTGCATAAACGGTGGAGAAGAATCACGCTGCTGATGCTGATTTCGCTGTTGAGCGTGAAGGAGCAGAGGCAAGGCAGTGAAGTCATGGCCAAGCCACACGGGTTGTACAGGGGCCAGATCCTGATGTTGAAGCCGCAGACAGAGGCCGGCGCAGTCTGGACGTTGAAGGCTGGCTGGCAGTGGTACACAGCTTTCGGAGTGTCGAATGCTTCACAAACGAGCAGGGACTTTGAAGGCTATTTAGGAGAATTGTTGCGTGGCGACTCCAGAGCGGGCCAAGTATATTATTTATACAGCCTTATTCAGTTGTTGTTCTCTCGGCCGTGCTGCACTGCAGCCTTGTCTGCTTGACCAACGCATCGCAGCATTCAGCATTGCTGCCCAGCCTACTTACTGCAGAAGCCCAAGGAGGGTTGAGTGATACGATATAATTGACTTGTCTGGCTATCCTCCATCGAGCTGTCCGGAGTTGAGCCTGCAGTTGGCCTGCATATGCACCATATCGAGGAATCGAGGGGTAGTCGTCATCCGTCAGGGGCCGGTTCTAGTTGGGGGTTCACTGTGGCAGGTGAGGTTGTGTTTGTGTATGTGTATGTGTTCTCTGGTGTTTCGTTGTATCTTGGGAATGGAATGAAATGGACTCGAGTATCGGTATGAGTAGATTGTCAAGTGAGGCAAGGAGGCACGAGCCATACTAGCTTACCGGTCAAATGTCCCTGGATTTCTGGGACAATGACAGCCTCAAGATATCCAGTTCTTTACCTGCGTCAGAAAAATATCGTTCTCAGTTCTTTCCTCTTCGCCGTACTTCTGACTTCATCCTCTTGCATTGTCCCATCGTCCGAGGCCACTACTTGGAAAGTAAACAGAAACCCCTGGTTAATACAGGCAAAACGGGCAAATCCTCGTTCCTTGGTAGGTAAATAGAAAACCCTAATAGAACAGGCAAAAGAAACAATTCGTCATCCACACTCGATGAGTAAGATATTCGTCTCTTCGACTCCGTTGCTCTCCGAAGATCACTTTCTCACGAACTTCTCCCGAAGTCAGATCGCATCTTTCGCTGTTCGCATATCTCGAATAGCTTCAACTCTATTCAAGACATAAGTACTTTAGCTTGTGAAAGTCCCCCATAATGCCTGTGATTACTAACCTAGCACCTCATAGGCCCGCCCGAGCCTATTTTCGGCAGAGCGTGCCTCGGCCTCGGTTCACCCAGAACGTGGGGAGAGCTAAGATGTCCGTCAGCTGCCAAAATCAACAACTTCCTTTTCTCCTGCCCTAGAAGAACACCAGACGATAGAATAGACCGTTTTTCATTCTCTGCCATATCGCCACTATAGCCCTCGTCTTTGCAACATTAAAACGAGAAGAACACGAACTGTTCCTCGCCAAAATGCCTTTCAACACCAAACTCACCCGCGCCTTGGGGATCAAGAGTAAGTCGAGTCACATTGCGCTTCATTCTGTAGATCAGCAGACAACAAGTTTTGCTGATACATACTCGCAGTCCCCGTAGTGCAAGGTGGAATGCAATGGGTAGGCTACGCCGAACTAGCCTCAGCAGTCTCCAACGCAGGCGGCCTTGGAATCCTCACAGCCCTCACGCAACCCACCCCCGAGGACCTACGCAAAGAGATCCGAAAATGCAAGACCATGACCAACAAGCCTTTTGGCGTAAACATCACACTTCTCCCCTCGATGAACACTCCCGACTACGGCGCATATGCACAAGTCGCCATTGATGAGGGCATTAAGGTGGTCGAGACAGCGGGGAATTCGCCTGGACCTGTCATCAAGCAGTTGAAGGCTGTTGGCACAATCATTTTGCACAAATGCACAACGATCAGACATGCACAGAGCGCGATCAAGCTCGGTGTAGATTTCTTGAGCATTGATGGCTTCGAGTGTGCAGGCCATGTGGGCGAGACCGACATCACGAACTTCATCCTGCTCAGTCGGGCTAGACAATCTCTTGAAGTACCATTCATTGCTTCTGGTGGTTTCGCAGACGGACAGGGCCTTGCTGCTGCGCTGAGCTTAGGCGCTGAGGGTATCAACATGGGGACTAGATTTATGTGCACAGTCGAGGCGCCGATTCATCTGAAGATCAAGGAGGAGATTGTCAAGGCGCAAGAGACGGACACAGAACTTGTGCTGAGGAGGTGGAAGAATACCAGTCGATTGTATAAGAACAAGGTTGCACAACAAGCCACGAAGATTGAGCGTGAGAGCACGACTGGCAAATTCGAGGAAGTTGCTCCTTATGTCAGTGGCAAGCGAGGAAGAGAGGTCTTCATCAATGGAGACCCAGATTATGGTGTAAGTGTCCTCACATCCCCTTCGTTATGCAATTATTTATGCATCTCAGGTCTGGACTGCTGGTCAAGTCATCGGACTCATTCACGACATCCCAACATGTGACGTATTAGTCAAGAGAATTGAGCGTGAAGCTGAGGAGACTTTGAACAAGGCGTCGGCGCTCATTGTGCCCGCAAGCAAGCTATGATTGTACTTTAGGAAATTGATGAAATTTTCTGTACATCCACTATCCCAAAAATGATGAGAACAAGATCCGATGCTATTGTTTTCTTTGCGAATGAATAGCTACTCGGTTGACACCTCAACCAACCCGTCATCTTCCTAGACCTTGAAATCGATCCAATCCGTGTTTCCAAAAGTCCCCTCCCTCGTCTGGAAAACCTTCTTCGGACTACTATAAACACTCCACTGCTTATCCCTCAACTGCACATCAAACTGCGCAATCTCCCTTCCCGTAACATTGAACCCAGGTCCGTAGTTTTTATACTCAGCCTGCAGCGTCCAGTTGCTGTAACGAGCTGGGTTCCAATCTATATAACCTGTACTGAGAATGCTGCTGTCAAGATAGTCGCGTGCGAAGATCGAGCGGTGTTGGGCGTTCTAGTTTGGTGTTTATCAATTATGGTGCTCGCTTATGAGAATGGAGATGCAGAAAATAGATGAACATACCCAAGGTCTTCCAAGCGGGCACTTTCCCGCAATGCTCAGACTGGAATTCGCAGCGTGGACGCTGGAGTCTACGATGTAGACACCGTATTTGTTGACAAATGTGGTGTTGGTTCCTTTCCACTGTTCTGCCGTTAGCACACCCTTCATTACAGGCACAATGTGCAGAAATCCAGTCACAACTTACAGCTGTGATTCCACCCCCACAAGACCGTAGTGCGAGACTCGAATGAGTGATCCAGCATGTTCCGAATCCGTAGAGGAAATCAGTCTGGCCAGCAATCTCGCTTTTGGCAATGTAGGCGTTCCCAAGTTTGCCGACATAGACCTGCGAACAAGTGTCAATGCGATAAACAGGGAGTGGGAGTGCGAAGGAGTAGCACGTACAGTATCTTGGTAGCTGTAGAAACCGGTATAGTAGAACCCTCCATTAGCGTAGCTGATGCTCAAAGCGAGAGCTGGATTTGCGGCTGTGTTTTATTCAGTCAGTCGAATGCCCACGCCCAATTCGGTAAATCGTCAATTCAATATGTAACAAAGAAGAGCCATAAACTCACAGTAAGGCGCGAAATCATTGATCACATCCAAATTATACGTTCTGAAATCCGTACATCCAAACGGCGTATCGTCTGGCACAGCAAAACCAGTCGTACCGCTTCCAGTGAGTGAAGCATTGAGGTTTGGTGCAATAGTCAAAGTGCTGGTAAAGGCATTGTCGAGACCTGTAACGGCGCGAGCACTCCAGATCAGGCGGACTGTGTTTTGTGACTGTTGAGTTGGGTGGGAGGTCTGTCCGAGAAGGTAAGTTGGACCGGCGCGGGTGACGTTGACCTATGAGTGTTAGGCTGTTGACTTCAAGGCAGATGAAGTAGAGAAGGGTAGTGTTGGATCAGAAGGTGAACGAGTTGGGCGAGGACTTACTTGTTCAGTGTAGTTGCCGGACGCAATCAGAATGATATAAGTATCTGAACATGTCAACCTCCTGTCTGTACGAATCAAGAGCTTTTTAAATTCCGAGCATACCAGTATTGTTTGGCAGAGCTAACACGGCTGAAGACACGAATTAGCCTCTTTTACAATGTCTCTGGTTCCAAACAGAACATACCTGATTGCACAGTCTTATACTTGGAGCTGCTGCTCACAGCATCCACATACAGCGTCCTCCTAGTATCACATCCATCTAATGGGTTTACCGTTTTGGCTTGACAAGCCTTACGATCTTTAGAGCTGCCAATATCCCAACCTGCCGAGACAAGAGTGAGGAACGTAGCGAAGAGAACCAGAAAACTGGGTAATTGAGTTCGATACATCTTGGCTGCGAATATTGAAATTATGTCAAGACAAGCCAGTCAGACAGTCCACCAGATGTTCAAGAAAGACCTGATTTCCCAACCAGGAGGGAATGCGGAACATATAAATTGAAAAAGTAAATTGATGACTTCATCCCATCCTACCAAATCAAATATCCTCCCAACATCCACAATATCGGAAAAACTCTACCACCCTTCCTCATCCCAGCACTCAGGAACGGTCCCTCGTCCGTACCTTACCCCTCCAGCCCTCCCCGGTCCATCAACCAAAGTCCATGGTAAACCATGTCTACAATCCCGCGTCACCCCCTTGCCATCCAATCAAAGCCCCATTACGCGTCAAGCTTTCGGAGGAGAGAAAAGTGGAAAGCTTGCTTTGAGCCCTCGGCCCGTAGACGACATGGACATTAGATGGAAATTGGTGGGGGTTTGCTGAGCTCATGTGGGGATATCTGGAGAAATTTCGTGCGGGGAAGAAAGGGGACGGTGCCAAGATCTCCCGCCAATGAGAGGAGTTGAGAGCGTTGGACGAAGGGATGACGGGATTATGTTGTTCCTGCTTGCATTTCAAGGCGAGTAGAGTAGTCTAGAGAAGCTGAGATTAGTTTTATTGAAAGCGCTGTGTCAATTGGTAAGTTGCATTGTATGAGGAACAAGGGAGTCGATTGCAAATGTCCGGGAGAAACAGCAAAAGGCTGTGTTGCTTACCCCAACTATGTTTGACATCGCACCCATACACCAAACAGAGGATCACGCAAACAAAATCGTGAGGCACTTAATGTGATTATTTTGCAATGTTTTTGTATTGATTCCACGTCTAAGATACGCCATACTCAGCAAAGACTAGACCACCTAGACAGACCTAGGAGCAAAAGTGCACCAAGCCAAATCAAGTCCATACCATCTTCGCCGAGGAGCAATTAAAAGAGACTTTGGGGAATATTGTGTAACCATCCCAGCCCACATAGCACGCATGTGAGTGAACTTTGCGGCGGTAAGCTGATGAAGCCATGCGCAGAAATGATCTATGAGTACATGATTGAGGTGTTCATCCCGCCATGACGAACAACCTCAATGATAAGGGAAATGTAAGAGAAGCCAGCCGCACCAATAGAGACAGAGAAGCCGAAAGTCGAAATCGCGCCGCCAGAGACAGAGAGCGCAAAACTTTTCCGGCGGCCCGATGCCGCTGCAGATTGACAATACAGGAAATGAGTATCGTAATTGGAAGGAGAATCGTTAATGCAGAGTGCCAAAATCGAAGAGAGTGGGCAATTAAGCCTTCTCCTCGGTCTTCTCCTCCTTGGCGTCTCCAGACTCAGCAGTCTCTTCGCCCTTGTTGTTCTTGACGTATTCGTCGTAAACAGTAAGAGCTTCGTCAACTTTTGCCCGGAGAGCAGCATCATCCTCAATACTACGATGTCATCAGTGAAGGTCTTCGTCTGCTGGAAGGAGTGAACTTACAGATTGACCAACTCCTGGTTCTCCATTTCCAAAAGCATACCGGTGATCTTACCAGCCAGCTCGGGTTGAAGAGTTTGGATCTTGGGGAAGAGAGCCTCTCCGAGGAGTTGCTTCTGTTGAACAGGTGGGACAGCGGAGAGTTGTTGAGCAAGAGCACCACCAACCAACTCGTTGCCAGTCAAGGGCATACCGGGCATCTGGGGAGGCATACCGCGGCCAGCTTGGGGAGGGAAACCGGTTGGGTATTGACCTGGACGAGCGCCTTGAGCACCACGTCCGGCTGGTCCACCTTGTCTACCACCTTGAGGGAAGGCACCGAGCATCTGTGGTTGACCTGGCATACCAGCCATGTTGGGAGGCATACCTGGAATGCCCTGAACTGGGCCACGACCTGGTCCACCACGGCCACCAGCGAGAGCAGCAGCTTGTTGGGCTTGTTGCATGGCAGCAATGAATTGTGGGTTACCTTGTTGAGCACCATATGGAGCTCCCTGGGGAAATTGGCCTGGGAGACCGTACATGTTGGGTGGCATCTGCTGAGGGCCTGGTCCACCACGTCCACCTTGTTGAGGAGGGAAGCCACCTGGGAATTGTCCTGGACGACCACCTTGAGCTGGAATGGGCATACCAGCTTGTGGAGGATAAGCCATACCGCGACCAGCTTGGGGGATGAAGCCTGGTTGCTGACCAGGTGGGTAGAACATTGGTGCTTGCATGTATTGCTGGGGCATACCGGCAGCGGCAGCAGCTTGTTGCATGCGGATCTGGTTGCGAGCTTGGATGCTAGCCTCGAGCTGGCTCTTGCGGACATCCTTACGTTGAGCGAGAGCAACGTACAACGGCTTGTTGTTGACCATGCGTTGGTTCATGTCGGTAACAGCCTTAGTAGCCTCCTCGGGGTTATTGAAGCAGACGAAACCGAATCCCTTGCTCTTGCCAAGGGTTCGCTTCTCAGATTTAGCAGCTGGCTTCTCCTCGGAAGTCTCAGCCTCGGTCTCTCCCTCCTTGACATTCTCCTTATTCTTCTCACTCTCCTTCTGCTCACTCTCTTTCTTCTCACTCTCCTTCTTCTCCTTCTCCTCAGCCTCGGCGGTCTCAGCTGGAGTATCACGCATGACCTTGGCAGAAGTGATAGATCCGAAAGGAGCAAACAGCTCACGAAGCTTCTCATCGTCGACCTCGTCGTCAAGATTCTTGACATAGAGGTTAACACCTTGGTATTTGGATGCCTTCTCGATGCGTGCAGCCTCGTATGACTTGCGGAGCTCCTCCTCACGCTCGTGCTTCTTCTGGGCACGGCCAACATAGAGGTCCTGACCCTTGAAATCCTTTCCATTCAACTCGTCGACAGCCTTGGCAGCATGCTCGTGGTTGATGAAGTTAACGAATCCGAATCCACGGCTCTTGTTGGTCTCCTGGTCACGGGCAAGCGAAGCAGAAGTAACGTCTCCGAACTTCTCGAAGAGATCACGGAATTCCTCGTCGGTGACTTCAACAGGGATATTTTTGACGTAGATGTTGGTGAAATTTGCCTTCATCTCCTCGAACTTGGATTGACGGTCCTTCTTTGGGATGTGATGACCAACGAAGACCTTCTTCTCGTTCAAAAGCATACCATTGACGTGCTTGATAGCTTGGCTGGCAGCCTCATCGGTCTCATAGTGAACGAATCCGTAACCCTTGGAGGCTCCAGTCTCATCCTGAGCAACCTTGCAGCTGAGAATGTTACCAAAGGCAGCAAAGGTATCGTGAAGAGCCTTGTTGTCGATGGCGGTATCCAAGTTCTTGATGAAGACGTTACCCTGGCCAGTCTTGCGAAGGGCAGGGTCACGCTGAGACCACATAATACGGCATGGACGACCCTTAATGAGAGTGTAGTTCAACTCCTCCAAAGCCTTCTCGCCATCAATTGTGGTGTTGTAGTTGACATATGCGTAACCGAGGGATCGACGAGTTACAGCATCACGGCAGACACGGATGGAGGCAACAGATCCAATCTGAGAGAACAACTCGAAGAGCATAGCCTCAGTGACGGAAGACTCGAGCTCACCGACATAGAGAGAGGCAGATGCTTGTGGGTGAGGAGCGGCCGAGCTTGGGGTAGGTCCAGCGGTGTCAGGGTCCTCAGAGCCAGCATTGGTGACATCGGTATTGATGGCAGGGGCGCCGTTTGCATCGCCGCCATTCAAGGAAGCATTATTGAGGTCGGAAGCGAGCTGATCGACAGCGGGGTTGGCGGTAGCAGCAGACATCTTGAGTTAAGACGAGACTAGAGACAGGTCAGTTGGGATTGCGCGAAATGGATCGTATGAGGAGGCAGTGAAGAAGTCTGCGAGCCAGAGGTCGCGATGTTCCGACAAAGAGAAGGGCGGCTTACATACTACGTCGAGATGCCTTTGAAGTGAATGTAAAGGTCCTTTGATGGAGCCGTACAGAAACTGATTCTGGAGTGATGTGTGAAGATCAAAGCCGAGTCGCGGAATGCAGGCAGAAGTCGCAGGTGTTAGGGAAGGTGAAGTCGGGGGCGGTCGACAGAATCGGTCGCGAAGACTTGAGACTGAGGATTGGGAATCTTTTTTTGGGGGGGTTTTCAAGTTTTTTTGTGTCTCTTTAGAGGTTTTCTGGAGGAAGGAGGCGAGAAACGAAAAAAGCACGAAAGATCGTACTTGGTCCGCGATCAAGATGTTGTGATGTGTGGTTTGGGTTGGAGAAGGAAAGATTTCAAGACCACGACCAGAAAAGGACATACATAATTTTGAGCCTGTGGGCCGCTCCTTCCCCGACTGGAACTAGCGCCGCAGTTTTGGCAGGCTAAATATCACGTGCACGAGCCACTTATGGATCTTGGCACCGGCGGACACACCAACGAAGAAGAGTCTGAGCGGAAGGCGGAAGGCGGAAGGCTTTCTGTACAGTAGCAGACCATATCTTACAGGAGATTGCCTGGTGAAATGAGCAATAATGCAGTAATATTTATTCTATGCAGATTGTATGTGAGTAAACAAAACTATACTCTGAGAATCATTATCTTTCAAGAGTTGCATACAATCAATACCTAGAATGATACCAGTCCATCACAACCTAGAATACTTTATATGCCTGTGACTAGTGTTGTGAATCCACACGAGGCAGGCAGGCAAGGCTTAGGCGGCATGCTACTAGGCTTCGGAAGGCTGTGGCCAACTCCGAGCTCTGGAACATTCAGTGGCAGCAGTCATTGTAATCACCATCCAACTCACACCAGACCAGGCTGCGCACCCATCGAACCATATCGAAGATAAACCATACTGCATCTCGTCCTTGAAGCTACACCTTGATCTTCTGGGACATTCTCTACAAAGAAGCAACAACCATTCTGATCTGCAGAAGTCAAGTTTACGTTATCTGCGGCATGCTTCTTCGAACATAATCCAACGCTCAAGACGGCGGCGAATAGCATATCGAATCCTTCGATATGTTCCAAACATTCAGTGGCAACTCTCGTCGTCCTCGACAAGTCAACCTGTCTGGCCAAAATACAAACCCATTTGCTCAAAGCTCTCGGAATCCCGCCGCATCTGGTGCCCAGAAGACAGTGGCACAAGCACAGCAGGAGAGACTACAACGACAGCAAGAACGAGAGCGTCTGAATGCATCAAAGAGGATACAGAGAACATGGAGGGGGCATAAAAGCAGGAGAGACCTAGCAGACTCACGGCGGCGGATTTGGGACGAGCTGGCTGCCAGCGAAGATGTTTCCACCCAGTCGATGAGGTTGTTCCAACAAGTGCAGCTCTTGGTGACCTTTTTCAACCCGCGAAAACGGGACGATTTGGCTAGATTGTCAAGTCTGAGTTCTGGCATAAACGCTGTGCATTACGATGCATTCCTTCCATGCCCTGAGATTCAGCCACAGTTGGCACGTCTTGCAAAAGTGACTTTAGAAGGCTTGCAAATGTATGTATAGCTATACCTTCACGCACACTTCTCGCCTCACCATACCATGAACCATAGACTGACAATTCCAGGCCCCAAGAAGAATTCACAAGCTGCTTGTTTGATTTACTTGTATCAATACTCAGCATTCGACCGGATGTGATACCCAAAATGTCTCGAGCATATTATACCCTCCTCTCAGATTATGTCTCAAGCGGCCGGTCTGCGAACATCAGCAGAGACATTTTTCTGTCTGCAATCAACATACCGTTAGCGCGGAATACAGGCGTGACAAATAGTGGTGAGTTGGGACAAAGATGTACTATTGCTATAAATGCTGACTCTGGGCTAGACGAGATCCTGATGGATGCCCATGCTGCCTTTGCCTTCGACTTTCTCACGACCCCAGATTTGATAAACTTACTCGACGGCTTTGGAGACTTAGCGAATGGAATCAACGTCGGAACACTATCGTCCGCATTGGTACGGGAATTTTCGTCGACCTCCGTCGAGCAGATACAGGATGAACGGAAGTTGTGGCTGCTTGCCCATTTCATATCTATCAATCGGCTTCAACGCAGAAGCTCTCAGGACCCTGAATTTCTCAGAGCGCTCTCACTGCAGTTATCTCGCTCCTCGGGAGAAATAATCGGTCGCATGGATGCTCGAGACCCAGAAGTAACGGAAGAACAGATCGACGGTGCCGAGACGAACGGTAGAAACGTTCAACCTTTGCCCATCTCTGTCAAGGATGAGCTACTTTCTTTGGTCAACGAGGAAAGCATCACTGGCTTACTTGCAAAGTTCAATAATGACTACGTCTCGACCTCTGCCGCTGGTGAGGAAGATGCCAGCTTGCTTGCCAGTTATGCACTCACACTTCTAAGAATCTTCCCGCATAGGGGAGATGACATCCGGTTATGGTTGTACCTTGGGTCTATGAAGATGTGGGATGGACGCGAAGTGCCCGCGTTGAAGTTTTTCTGGCAGGCCATGAGCCTGACCAATACCTTTTCTGTCATCAGAGCAGACTCGAAGGGCGCACTGACATTGCTGCGGCCACAGATACAGCGCCAGCAAATGCCTTCAAGTGATGCTGGAACAGATCGGGAGTGGCGAACCATACTTCTCTTTCTGGAACTCTACACATTTGTGCTAAGATTCACCGACGACGAAGAATTTTTGACTGGCGATGCCCCAGCATTTGGACGGACGAGCGAACCAGTTTCTCGCATTCGTCAAAGTGCGCTCCCCATCGAAGATGTCAAGCGACTCACGATTTTCTTGAAGAATCTTGCTTTCACAATGTATTACAATGCTGGCGAACTTGCCGATGACGGCCAGTCTGTCATGGAAGGCAGCATAGGAAACTATTTCGGCGCAAGTGCCTCAACCTCAAGATTCCAACTTCCGGAACCCGAGGTAGGGACAAAGAGCATTGCAAGGCAGCCATTTGCTGGTGTTGCTGGCATGACATTCGATTACGTGAGAACAATCGTGGCAGGTGTAATGCGCATGCTCTATGAACGAGATTCCAGACGGCGTTTCTTGTCCAAGGATCACTGGCTCATGACATCTCGCTTCGAGATGGAAGGTTTCATCCCAGCTGTTGTCATGGAGGAGGAAAGACAACACCAAGTTCGGGAGGAGGGAGAAGACGAGGATGCCGATAACGACGATTCCCAACTATTTGACAGCAGGGACCACACCGGACTTGTCGGCATGTCTCGGCCTCGACGTGCTCAGCAAATTGAGAACTTGAGGAGACAGCAACAGAAAACTGCCCGACAAAAAGTTCTCGCGGCGGTGGGACCAAGATTAGAAGTTCTACAAAATATGCCTTTCGTTATCCCATTTGAGACTCGCGTCCAAATTTTCCGGCAGTTTGTTCTACTCGATCAGACCCGTAGACGAGGTGGGAACGTAGATCCCGATATTTGGCGAATGTCGATCATCCAGCAGGCTCAGATGTCCCCGAGACACTCTCGCACAGCGGGACACGAGCTGCTCGGCCGACATCATGCAAAAATAAGGAGAGACCAGATATTTGAAGATGCATACGAACAATTCTATGATCTTGGGGAAGGCCTGAAGGAGCCAATACAGATAACATTTGTTGATCAATTCGACACTATCGAGGCAGGTATTGATGGAGGTGGCGTGACGAAGGAGTTTCTCACAAGTATCACCAATGGAGCCTTTCTGTCAGACGAAACCAGCCCCCGCTATTTCATTGCAAACGATCAAAATCTGCTGTATCCGAATCCAAGCACCTTCGATGAGCGACGAGAGTTACTCAAAGCTACTGGATTAAGAGAAACTTCTATCGAATGGAAGGAAAGTATGGCAGATTTGGCGAGGCGCTATGAATTCCTCGGACGAGTCGTGGGGAAATGTTTGTATGAGGGCATCCTCGTTGACATTGGATTTGCTGGATTCTTTCTTTTGAAGTGGGCCTCGTCTGGGACGGAATCTGGCTATCGCGCCAACATCAACGATCTTCGAGATCTTGATGAGGGATTATACCAAGGTCTTTTGAAACTCAAGAATTACCCAGGAAATGTTGAAGACTTCTCGCTCGACTTTACCATCACAGACAAAATATCTTCCGACGAAGAAAATGACAGTACAATCACCAGAGAGCTCGTGCCAAACGGCACCAATATTGCTGTTACGAACGAAAACCGTCCACTTTACGTGTCATACGTAGCTCGCCATCGTCTACAAGTCCAACCCTTCCGCCAGACACAGGCATTCCTCAAAGGTCTAAGCGAGATCATCAACCCAACTTGGCTGTCCATGTTCAATCAGTCCGAGCTACAAACTCTGATCGGTGGTGACTCATCCGAAGTTGACGTCGAAGATCTTAGACGCAACACCCAGTATGGTGGTATTTATCAGATTGGTGACGATGGCCAGGAGCACGATACCGTCAAACTATTCTGGAAGGTCCTGAAAGAACTCGACGATGCAGACCGCAGGAAGGTTCTGAAATACGTTACTTCGACGCCCAGAGCACCTCTGCTTGGGTTCTCGCAGCTAAATCCACGCTTCAGCATTCGGGATGCTGGGAGTGATGAAGAAAGACTGCCTAGCACGAGTACATGCGTGAACTTGTTGAAGTTGCCCAGATATTCTACAGAGACCACATTGCGGCAGAAATTACTCTATGCGGTCAATTCGGGGGCTGGATTTGACCTCAGTTGATTGAGAATGACGAAACGAATAATATGCGACGATATGAGGACTCCGCTTGCAGGTGCTAAGTGATGGGATCCGGTTGATATATGGAAAGGAACGGATTGGGCTTAGATACGCTCAATTAAAAGCACAAATAGAGTAGAAGTGAAGACCATGACCCTTCTTTCATATATCGGTCTGGCTGTTCGACATCAGCCTGAGTATTCACTACAAGGTATGCCGCCGCTAACTATCTCTCTAAAAACTTGCGATGCACAAGAGGAGTCTGCAATTTGAAACTGTTGCTGCAGGATATACTCCAATTATGATATGGCTTTTCAATTTCCTCTTCCCATGCTAAGAGATAGGCCCTATTTTCCATAGGTAACTTTCCTGATCTAGATGCCTTCCCAACCTCATTTTGATACCACACTGTGATTTCGAGCTGTGAGAAGCTGTTGCTGACTAAGCACGAGTCACGCTCTTATCAGGGGCTCACGCTTCTAGATGCTTGCCAAAGCAGAGACTCTGTCTTTCCCTCATTTGGTCTTTCAGTATATGCAGTACCTGAATGCAGAATCGTGTTCTCTACTCTGGCATTGAAAGCATTCAGTTCCGTCAACAAAATTCGAGGCTTGGATTGAATCCCGGCTGCCCGATAAATCCCTTGAAAGTCGGCGATCATTCTGCTATAAATCATCCGACTCATCAGTCCGAAGACTTCCATACTACTCATCATCCTTCCTTTACAATATCGCATACCTTGGAATCAGTCACAGCCATGTCACGCTTCCTCAAATACCTCATGTCAACACCCATAGCCAATACCGGCTCAGTAGCACGAGATCATCTCGCGAACGAGAGAACGTTCCTCTCCTGGACACGAACCGGTCTCGGGTTCGTCGCTCTCGGCGTAGCACTGGCCAAACTCGATGCACTGGAAGCCCTCTCACCAGCACTAAAGCCTAATCATGGCGACCTGAAGATTCAGTCTGCGGCACTCGTAGGATCAGGGACAGGGTGTCTCTCGTACGGAACGATCAGGTACTTCCGGTCATTAAAGTTGTTGCAAAAGGGACTGTTCAGGCCAAACATTGCGGGGATTGGTCTCGTTGCTCTGACTAGTGGTGCGGTCGCTGGAGGAGGAATTTATTTGGTTATCGAGCAGGAGACGAAGGGGAGGTGACAGTGGCATTGCTTGTCCATAGGGCTGTGTTGAAGGTTTCTACATGTCAAACCTTGATACACCACTCGCATCGCGATTCCGTTCCACTGCATGTCCTGGGACAGCGCTCTACCTACCTGGTGCTAGTGTCTGAGATCAAAAAAGCCATGGCCGGTGTCTCTATCAAACATCTCGGCAGGCTCACCCGTGCTCGGAGTAGGAGGGCACCTTCGGAACTTTGGCCCGAGTCATGTAATCCAAACCCGGGACCAATTTCCCCAGGTGCTATCAAACAAACTAAGCCACGACAGTTGAAACTCTGTACACGAAACCCGGCTTCCGTCCGATCTTTTTGACTCCCTCTTGTTTGGAAATTAAGGGTTGTTGCAGGTTGACGAAGGTTCGTCGTAGGCTTTCGGTGCCCGATGCGGTATCCCTGCGTCTGCAGTAGCAGGTGCAGAGCACAGATGGATCGGTTTCTCTTGCCACACCGTTGTGCCTCCCCAATGCAATGCGGAGTAACTCTTCATTTGGTTTGTATTCCCAGACCGCTGAAGGCTGTGGATAGGGACTGCTCCCATTGAGTCTTGCTGTGTTGCCGGGCGTTTCCTTTGGTGTTACAAGTCACGGTGGCCTTTTATGACGTATACGGACAGAGGTATACAGCACCTTGACCGCATTTTCGCACCGTATGATCAACGAGAAGGAGCTCTTCGAAAATCCCAATAGATTCGTCATCTTTTTTCTAGCTTCAGGATTTACAGTGAAGATTGCCCTAGCACCTTATCTTGTCTCAGCTTGAACAATGGCACAAGTACCAGTTCTGAAGTTGAGCAATGGGATTGAGATGCCAGCTCTGGGCTTTGGAACATATGCCAAGGAAGAAATATCAGGAGAGACGCACGCAGCTGTTCTTGCAGCGTTAAATGCTGGCTACAGACATCTGGATTGCGCTTGGTAGTAGGTGTGTCTTCATTTTAATAGACAAGTCATCTGACCTGTGAATAGTTACTTGAATGAGGATGAGGTTGGAAGTGCTCTACGAGAATGGCTAGCACAGAATCCCAGCGTGCAGCGCAAAGACATCTTCATCACGACCAAAGTCTGGCCTCACCTTGTCGAGCCGGAAGATGTCGAGTGGAGCTTGGACAACTCCCTGAAAATGCTTGGGACAGATTACGTTGACTCTTTCTTGATTCACTGGCCGTTCGCCGTTAAGAAGACCGAGGATAACAAGGTTAAACTCGGTGCTGATGGAAAGGTAAAGTCCTCCTGAAGCCCTGGTCTCAAGCAATGTAACGGAAGCTGACTTGCATTGAAAGTATATTCTGAAGAGGGAACTTACTGAGAACCCGAAGCCGATCTGGAGAGCCATGGAGAAGGCATATAAAGCCGGTAAAGCAAGGGCCATTGGTGTTTCCAACTGGAAGATATCCGGCTTGGAAGAGATCTTACAATATGCCGAGATCAAACCGCACATCAATCAAGTGGAGATACACCCTTTCCTACCAAACAACGAGCTGATCCAATACTGTATCTCTCACGATATTCTTCCGGTGGCTTACTCGCCGCTAGGCTCACAACACCAGGTCCCTTCAACAGGCGAGAAAGTAACGACCAACGCGGAACTCAACGCCCTGGCTAAGACCAAGAGCGTTACATTGGCTCAGATCCTGATTGCGTGGGGGTTGAAGAGAGGTTATGCCGTGCTGCCCAAGAGCTCCGACGCCGCACGCATCAAGAGCAACTTCCAGCTAGTCGAGTTGAGCGATGAGGATTTTGCCATCGTCAACAAGGTTGCCAAAGGGAGACATACTCGATTCGTCAATCCAAAGGACATGTTTGGACATGATGTGTGGCCGGAGGAGAGTAACCAAGTGTAGCTATTGATCTTCTGCTTATGGACAACGAATATACGCATGTGCGGGGAATGCTTTGCCTCGACCGTAAACACAAAGTGGGAGTGACCTAGTGACCCTGTCATGCAGTACGGTTGCGGCATGGTAAAGTAAAGCTGGGGTTGGCCGGAGCTAGCCAGCTAGCTAGCTTACTGCTATCTGGACAAATTCTGGCAGAATTCCGCAGTTAAGGACTATGGCACTTCAAAGCTGCAAGTTTGAGGCACAATCGTATCATTCCTTGACCTGTCATTTCTCCATCGACCGATTGCAACAATTGCCACTTGCTTCATGCGAAGATATCGTCCAATCATATCTACCTGCCCGTTTCAATCCCTTTCGGCCGGCGCTATGTGATTGTTGCAGCAATATTCGCATGTTCAACTCCACTCGCGCCGCTGCAACGATGTTCAAGCAGATCCTGCAAGCCATACTGGATCGGTCCGCGACTGCATACTACAGGCCAATTCGTAATCTTTATTGCGGCTCAGTCTTATTTCGTGACGTAGACGCGCTGCAGGTAAGAACGAAGGTTACACTGCTGGTGTTCATCTTCGAAGGAAGACCAATCAAATCAAAGCCTTCGCTTGTTCTCGCCTTTGCTTTACACGACATGCCTTTCCAGGCTCCATCGAGGATTTTCCGTTTGAAAATCACTCCTTAATTGTTCTTCCTGATGGATCGCAGGTGACTAGTCTCAGATCTTCTGTCAAATCCTAGAGTGGGATTCCGTCTGGTATTGCGTAACAGATCACAGTGTAGTTTTTACCAGCGAGGAACGATGTTCTACAGTCGGATTGACCGAAAGCTTGAATCACCATGCAATTTTGGAGAGAACTTAACACACTTGATACATGAAGAAAGTACAGCCAGATAACCGCTAAGGCGCTCGATATGCTAAGAGAACGCCAAGTAATGTAAATGTAAATGTATTTGTACATGTGTTTTGGCGCATGTAAATATCATCCGCGAAGCTTCTCACTATCCGCAACCGAAATGGGGACTTCTGTCATCGCTGCGAGACGGAACAGATGCCTGGCTTGAACAGTCGTATCGTAATCAACAGTACCAGTGTCTGTGAATCAAAATTAGCGAACAAGATCAAAATATTACCGTTGCAGACTTACGAAGGGTTGTCCTGTTGTCAAACATGACTACAGAGTGCTTCTCCCAGTGAACTCGTGCCTGAAAATCGTGTCCGTTTCTTACAAAGTCCATCAAGAACTTCATAACAACTTCTGCTTCTTGATCCTTCAAGCCGATGACTTCATCTGGGAACTCCATGTTATAAAATATAGCTTTTTCACCTGTGACTGGGTGGACTCGAACAACTGGATGGACTGAGTCCACAGGATTGCAGCGAACAAGTTGCTTGCTGGCCTTGGTGTGTGCAATCAAATGTCTAGAGGTGTGCACAGCTTTTAGCTGGTCGATCATTCCTCGGAAAACTGGTGAGAGACGCTTGTATGCCATAGTCATGTCTGCAACGACTGTATCGCCTCCAATATCAGGGCAAGCAAGGATACCGAGCATGACGTATCCAGGGGGTTGCCTCTCGTAACTGACATCGTGGTGCCAGATTGTTGTAGACATCTTGTGCTTGAAGAATCTGGCGATATCCTCCTCGTTTCCATCTCGATGAATTATGTGGAACTCGGGGTGGTCTTTGATGGCTCCAGTGACTGGTTGTCGGCTGAGCTTTCCAAAGTACGACATGAAGTCTTTCTGAAATTGTGGTCCGGAATGGAGAAAATCGAGTTGCTCTCTGAGGACAACAAACTTCCTCTCACAGATGAGAAGAGCGAGTTCATCTTTAGCAGCTTGGGAAAGAGTCTCTAATTTGACGCCAGTCAAGATCGTTCCCATACGAGGAGTGACTGGTTGAGCTGATACACCAGCGGAAAAGAGGTTGGGCTTCTTTGGGTCTGCTCGAAGCGCTGGGTCTTCATAGTCAAATTGAGGAAAGTCTTCGAACCATTGACCTTGCTCCCAATGAGGAAGATAACTGGGAAACTCGGTTCTTTCTTCAATTCGTCGTTGGTATTCGTCAGACGAGGCCTTGTAAGGGACATTGATATCGTAGACGACTTTTGGTTCGGCGACGTCGTAGTCGTCTTGAGGATCCATACGACTAGGAGCCATGGTGAGTGAACCCTGGGTAAAGACTTGGACTGAGGAAAGACTGCAAAGCTGGTTGAAATGACCGAAGTGGACAAAATGATTGCTGTTGATGGTCTTTGAGGCGCTTCGAGGAATAATATATAAGTGAGTAAGACACTGCTGTGATAACGCTCTTGCAGGATATGGCCTGACCAGATTCTATTTCAGTGGACAATCCCGCCACGGCGGTGAAGGGGTATATTACATGCCTTTCAAAGGTATGACACCGGCAACAGGGGGCAGCTTGGAATAGCGGCTTGTAGTCGAGGGCAACCCTGCACGAAGACCTTCTGGAAAATAGAACGTGGCATAAGATGGAACGAACGGTCATGCATCCACCGCCCCTCTTTAGAGATTGGCAACTAGGATTGGTGCTAATGTTTGTCGGTGAAGTGACTTTGGATGAGAGTGGGTGTCTCGAATTCTGAACCCGGCGTCTTCGGAGCGTCAATCAGATAAGGTGAAGAACTCTGTTGCGCCATGAGTCGGCGTCAAGAGCCAGGAAGGATGTTGCGATGATCATGTCGAGGTGGGTCGCCACTGGTCAAGATGTGCGATTGAACGGGGTAGGTTGACTGGCCGGCTCGGGCCTCCATGTTTGAAGTTGATCCCGTGTGTATCTATCAAGATTAGAAGTGTGGCTAGGAGACAGTGTGCTGCGAACCGAGGAAGACAAGAGCCAACATGACAACCCTCATCCCTGCCAGCATGATTTCCACTAATGTACGCATGCGTCGACGTTTCTTTCCCACAAAATCATTGACACCTTCGGATTCGTTACTTCAGAGGAGCATCCTTGAATGTATCCCTCCAACTTTGACCCTCATTCCAATTAAAACTCCCGCCTCTGAGCCATTTCAAACATTCTCGTCCAGGCGCATATTCGAAGACAATTTTGACACCGCTTGATTCCAAAGCAGTCTGTAAAAAGCTGCTCTTCCCAGATGCGAGTCTTGCGAGTCACTGACACCACGCTTCCTTCCTCTCGTTTGAATTGAGGCTCATGATCGCCATTCGCATGCATGTTTCAGCTTTCTGCGACTCCTGAAAAACTGGTAGACTGAATCGCACGTATCCGTGACGAGTAAATCTGTCAGCACAAAACACGAGAGCGGGAAGTGTGGTGTAATAGTGGATAGGAGATGGCGGTAAGAAGACGATGGAGAATCGTATTCTGCACAGCTGCTCCTGTCGGTTTGTCCACATGTCCGTGTGCATTCGTGGGTGATGGCGTCTCTGTAGAGTGGCCAATGGGAGAGGGAATGCGTCAGTTCTCCGAAGAGTCTGCGTACTTCAATACGACAGAAAATTGTTCCAAGCCCCGAAGATTCGTCTTCCGTCTTCCAAGAATTTGACAAAGCTGGTGCTTCTGCTTATTGCGAAGAATGGGGGCCTGCACGATTCTGCTTTTGAATAACGACCAATTGTCGATCTTGCTCTTGGTAAAGATCTTGCATTTGAAGCTTTCAATGTCGATGATCGAGGCAGTTTTCTGTCAAACAAATTCAGGCACGAACTAGATAGCAGCAAAGGTTCAAAGAGAGATTCGGCAATAAACGTGCAAACCAGATCCGATTGTACCGATGCCCGACATGCTTATGGGACACTTGGCCATCTCGAAGTCCAAGGCAAGTGTGAATCAACGTATCGGGCTGGATGAACCGGCGAGGTTCAATGGGCGCCTCAAGCGCGACACAACACCCTGCTATGCGAAAATAGAAATAAATCATATCGGATCTCACAGTTGGACTACACACCAAGCGTGCGAGTAGTAGAGGATTGGCTACTGCGTATTCTCCCACCAGATGCAAGAACGAGGCACGAAACAAAAAGAAAGATTTGAAAACAGAAAAAATAAGCAGTCAAGCAATTTCCTTCTCGCTTTGCTCCATAATTCGATAAAGACAACGAACACTATAGAGAAGTCTGCGCGCATTTGTTGTTCCGTCAGCTGGCTCTGTGGCTGGTGATAGCAAGATCAGTTTGCCAGTAGCCTTGTTGCTGGAAACCAGCACCTCAAGAAGCAGAGTGACCACGATGGCAGCTTGCACATAAGTAAGCATGGACCGGTAGGAAGAAGGCAGGTGATGAACCAGATTACCCTTGAGGAATACAGCTGATAAGGCTCAGCTGCTCCTGCTACCTGAGGGACTACTTGAATACCTTTCAATTGGTGAAAGCAACTCAGCCAGCGTAAAACCCCGGACTTAGAGATGATTGATAGTAGTTCATCCATCTGCATGAGGTCCTGTCGTATCCTTGGAACTTTTGCAAGGCTACGGCTCACCTAGTTCCAGCCTTGAGGTCGACGAGGTTCTCCGCATCGGGCGCGACAGATCACTCGATGCAACTTCTGATAGCAATCTTCTTACAACGAATCCGAGGGATCCCCTGCGCCAGTGTATGCCGTAGATCAGAATCATTCGAGAGAAATGGTAATGGTGATTCCACTGAGTTGTGAGAGGACCACAAGTTCATTCTCGCCGACGCTGCAGATTGGTCGTATTTCCGCCCACGACGCCCCTGCAGGATTGTCTGCTCACCGATCACTTCGCTTTTACTCGCTAGGGTGGTCGAACTGCTAGCAATGCTGTCACAGAATGGGAAAGCCGTAATGTTGTGAACGGCTCCCGCGAGGGCGAGATATGCAAACCGGGATGATGCCCGGCATCGTCGTCGAATGTTTCCAGGAAGTTGGCTGGCAGGATCCAAAACGGAAAAAAGACATATACTGTTCGACTGTCCAGCTGTCCAACGGAAGAACGGGTGGATTTGCTAGCAATTGACCTCAGGCCGCTTAGTCTGTTGGCCATAATAGCTGCACAGACCAGAGGAAAACGTTCCGGACTTTACTGGCCCAACAGTCCTCATCAAGAGCTGCTTCCAGAGGCAGCACAATCTGGAACAGATTATCCACGTTCACCATCCAGCGGAGACCGCCAATGCTAAGGCCAGCATGGCAGCCTATAGAAGCAGTTTCTGTCTGGATACCCATATTTGAAGCCAGAGTACCGCAACGCTACTGATAGACCGAGGACAGATCTGACCTGAGCCTCTAGATACGCCTTTAGGCGTGTTTCCAGAAAATGAAGGATGAAGCCACATACAGTGCCTGATCGGGTTGGCAATGTTTCCGAAATTCCACTCCTCATAATCCGAAGATCTAAACGAGCAATCGATATCCGACGGAGCGAAGAGTTGAGTGGAGTTTTGGCACCTAGTTGGCGAGGTGTTGCGTACAATATCGCAAAAGACTTCCTTCGACTTTTAACGATACTGTAGATTTGCGTCTCCTACCAGCGCTTGGGAACAAAGGAGAGCGTGCGATTCCTTGTCTAGGCTTGGTGAATATGGAGGCCATCGTGCGCCCATGATGACTGTTGGTCGTTCTTTTGTGACAATGGAAGGAAAGGTCGATTGACTATGCATTCCGATCAATGACCTGTGATTAAGAAAAAAGCGTAGAACCAGCAAAGCGTAGAACCAGCAAAGCAAAGAAGTACAAGTTTCAGACCGAGGATGCCGTGCACTACTTATATATTGGATCTGGACCCGTCTGTAGTGACTCTATGCCTAAGGGAAAGGGAGGAGCAGGGTTCCCGTCGATGAAAATACCCGGTGCGATTGGCCAATGATTTGCTCGCGGTTCTGGCGGTTAAGGCGCATTTGCGACTAGTCTAAAATTTCGAGCTTCAAGGTAACACCACCTTCTGGGAACACGTAGTTCCTTGCAATTTTCACAATAGTAAAACTGGCAGGATAGCAGGCTTATAATGGCCGACCGTATGAAGAAAAACCTGAGCGGTAAAACAGCAAATCATAACCGGCTCTTCCAGGTGTGGACCCCGGCTTCTTTTCCCCTTATCCGGTATGGTCTGACCAGAACATAGAGGCATTGGAGCTGGAATTGCAAGAGATCTTGCGCAAAAAGGTGCCAATTTTGTTGTCAATTACACTTCTGCAAGAGGTAAAAAGGCAGCAGCAGAGCTTGCCAAGGACATCGAATAAATGGGCAGTAAAGTGAAAGTTGTTCATGCGAACGTCGCCGTTTTGGCGGATCTGAAAGAGATCATTGATGCTGCACTTGCAGTTTCAGAGACTGGAAATATTGACTTGCTTGTCCACAACGCAGCAACTGGAGATGACTGCTTCCTGGAAGATTTGACAGAGGATTTCTACCAGGCTCAGACCGATGTGCATCTCAAAGGTACTTCAGCGCATGCCTCAACAGTCATTATGACTGACATCGTGCCACACCAATCTTCCTGACTCAAATGGCGCTACCTCACTGTGGCAGAGGCGGAAGAATCGTTCTCATAACTTCGGTGTCTGCGCGTATGGGAATGCCGCAGCAAACTGTTTATGCTGGGACCAAAGCCGCACTTGAGGGATTATATAAAGTCTGGGCTACAGAGCTGGGACAAAAGTTTGATATCACTGTCAATTGCGTCAGTCCCGGTCCTGTGGCGACCGATATGTGGAGCGAGTGTGAGCCAGAGGCTATTGCAGACTTTCAGCCAATAATCGATGCAACGCCGCAGGCCCAAGAGTCAGCGCAGTGACAGATATCGTCCCAGTTGTAGCGTGAGTATCTTGAGCTTCTGTAGGACTGGCTGATCTTGGAATCCAGATTTCTATGCTCCGAGGAGAGTCGATGGGTAATAGGAAGTGTTGTGAGTGCTAGTGGAGGAATGAGCTTCATTTGAACCAGCGATGGACGCGGAAGGGTAAACCTACTCTGCGACTATACTCGTCGTCTTATTCTCGCCGTCGCAGGTTCTAATAAAGCCTTTTGACATATGCGGTGTTGTGAAGAAAGACTCCAACGCGACTTGACGCCAAAATATACCCAATTACAATGTTCAATTCTTGATTGGTCAAGCTCGTAGTCACATGGAGATAGGGGATAGGAGATAACAAGCTCCCTTCGACTCCGCATGACGAAAGTCGGAAGACAGCTCTTTCATCACCAAGCTTCAATTGCTATCAAATGAGCCTGACAATATTTCCAAGACCTTTACTCTCTCGCCCTTTGAGATCACTCACCGCTAGCGTATGGTTTCCGGTTTTCATTGCTTACTTTGCCAGAACTGACAAGTCCTTAGCTAGCTCTGACCCGCGCGATGCATATCCAGTCGATTCCTATGTGTAAGCTACCTCTCAAGGTGTCCAGCAGAGCTTCCAAGGGTATACATTAATATTAATTCCAGGGACTGGGAGTAGTGATAACTACGCCTACCTAGTAATTGACGACAAGAGCAAAGATGCTGTCATTATTGACCCCGCCAACCCCGACGAGTTAGTCCCAAGGGATCTGAATACACCACAAGGGGTTGGAACTGATCATTTATAGGGTGGCACCAGTTCTGAAGGAGCAAATTAGTTCTGGAAAGATAAACTTGACGGCAATTGTCAACACACACCAGTATGTCCAGCTTTGAAGAGCAAGGAGGAGTTCTGACAGAATTAGTCATTGGGACCATGCTGGTGGAAACAAGAAACTGGTGAGTAGCCTTCAGGCCTTTATCTCGTGGACCTACTAACATACATAATCAGTTGGCCCATTCCGAATTCAAGGGAAAGCCTATCATCGGCGGCAAGGATTGTGAGGGTGTAACACGAACTCCGAAAAATGGCGAAGGTTTCAAAATTGGCGATATCGCAGTCAAGGCTCTATATACCCCATGTCATACACAAGACAGCATTTGCTGGTTCATGGAAGATAGCACAGGAAGGGTTATATTCACTGGAGATACTCTCTTCCATGGCGGTGAGTCAATATCGTCTGGCACTTTGCACGGTAGAGCTGACTCAATAACCTTTTACCAGGTTGTGGTAGATTCTTTGAGGGTACCCCCGAGGAAATGGACACTGCATTGAACAAGACCCTTGCTGCTGTTCCGGACGATACGAAAGTCTACGTAAGCTTTTGGTCCTGATTGAGTGAAATCTCGCTAACTTTGAACAGCCTGGCCATGAATATACGAAAGCCAATGTGAAATTCGCAATGTCGGTTCTGCAGAGCGAGCCAGTTAAAAAGCTCCATACGTTTGCAGAGAACAACAAGGAGACACAAGGCAAATTTACTATTGGTGATGAGAAGGTTGGTGCTTGAGTTGAACGGCGATCCCTTTGCTGATTGGAGATTGTAGAAACATAATGTTTTCATGAGAATGGATGTAAGTTTACCTGGCTGCTAATAGAAGAGCACAATCTAACATTGGCAGGACCCTGAGATACAAAAGGCTACCGGAAAGACGGATCCCGTGGAGGTCATGGCCAAGCTTCGAGAGATGAAGAATAATTTCAAGTGAGTAAGTACTGATATCATTCGACCTCCTATGTAGAAGATCATGTACTCACTTCCACAGACCACCTTCTGAATCAAAAATATGAGCAATGACGTTATGTCCATTGTGTTGTAGCAAATCAAAATCACACATTGATGAGCGTTATGACGTCAGCTCTTAATGTATTCTCTTCTCCCTCAATCGTGCTCAAACCTCGATACATTGCAATCGTATCCCTCAAGTGAGTTTAATGACTTTCAAACCTTTGACCTGATGAACATGACATCGCAAACGACCCACGGCGCCACGGGCCCGCCCGTAACGACCAAAGACACCATCCTCGAAACAGGAGCTTCCGCCACCCAGTCCTTCGAGCCCATCAAAGCCATCTGCGCGCACCTGAATGCCTTTCACGTCTATGCTTCTGATCCATCTCGTTCAGTAGAGGCGAATCACTACTGCACACATCTGAGTGCCGATGTATGCTAATTGCAAAATTCCCACGCCACATCTGCTTTAAGGACTGGTCGGCTAATGACAGGTAACCAGGTCAGACAGTGTCTCATCTACGATGCTCCTAAGAACCCAGCGAGGCTCATTGGCGTAGAGTACATGATCACGCCGAAACTGTATGAGACGTTTGGTCCAGAGGAGCGGAAGTTATGGCACTCGCATGACTATGAGGTAAGTATTTTGTCCCCTATAATTTTGCAGGCAAAGTCGTTCGTAGTAAATGTTGAGCAAAAGTCTAAAGTCTTGTAGGTCCGCAGCGGTATGCTTGTAATGCCGAATCCCAACGTGCCCAACGCCGTCTGGGAAGTGGCCGAAACAGAGGAGATGAAAGAAGTGATAGGCTTGTATGGCAAGACGTATCATTTCTGGCAGGTTGATCGAGGCGACACGCTGCCACTTGGGAAGCCTGAGCTGATGATGAGCTTTACGAAGGATGAACAGGTATGCTTGATCTGCCTCGGCAGAATTTCGCTCACGGCTGGGCTGGGCCTGTTGCTGACTAAATCTTTTAGGTGCCATGGGAAAAGGTCAAGGACAGAGATGAGAGGTATGGCGTTGAGACTAGCAGGAAGAAGGAAGTTAGGAAGGGCATAGAAGGAGTGGATGTCCACGAGGATGCAGATCAGTGTTGGAAGAGCAAATAAACCCACAAAATTATGACGAGCACAGACAGAATGTGGAATCGAGCACACAAGAATGCAGCAAAATGGAATCTGCTTTGATTTGACATTTCTTGACTGATTACAGTACTTGATGCTAGAAAGAATGTCTCCAAAGAACACCAAGCACCAGACTCACGTAGGAGCCCGGCAGGTTGTGCCCTAAGGAAGGTCTCGAAGAATCAAAATCTCGACCGGATTTTCCTCTGGCTTCATTGTCCACACTCGCTCGTTCTTGGGATGGATACGGCGGGCTCTAGCATTTAATTTTGAAGCTGGTGTATTTTCCTCCTCTTTCTTCATCTCCATCCTGATTGATCGTTGCTTAGACAAGCTGGCTGTACGACCTCCCAAACCGGCTGCTGCGATTTGCGTATATGCTTAATAGTTGCAGATATGCAAGCCATCGTAGGAGGAACGATTGACCGACGATACCTCATCCTCGGCGCAGCAGCGGCGTGGTGAAACCTGTAGCCTGAGATGTTGGTGATGATGAAGAGAAGAGAGATTTTTGCTTGAGCCGAAATCTTTTTTGAAGAGTGGTCCACTAGCACTGCGCTAGTGCCTTGGCTGCAGGTCTCCTTCAGCCTTGCATCGCAAGGCTGACTCTCGCTTCCTGAACATAGCGGGCCCGTTTACATCGGAGATTTAGGTAATTTGCTAAATAACAAGATGTTCATTTCTCCAGGCTATCTAAACATGCATCGATGAGTTTGCTGAGCCGTTGTCGATGTTTTCGCTGGAAAACCCTCCTTGCCCACAAAACAGCACCCCGAGCATCACCATCACTAACCCCAACAATCAGCATTGCTCCTGGAAACCCTTCACGTACGAGCTGCCAAGCAATCAAAAATGCTTTATATGCATATAGGATGAGCCATGGAGGTTCGAACTCGAAAGTTGGTGTGGTCTCGAGATATCTCAGAAACCAATCGACATGGAGACGTGCTGCGTTTTTCGTGACTGCTTCATGCATGAGTTGGCACGAGGATGCAAGGTAGGTAGACTGGGTCAAAAATGCATCAACGCTTCCTCCAACAATACCGGAAGTATGTAATGGTGACCAGAGGAGTAGTTCAAGCATCGCCATCTCCCATGTAGCCTCACATGATATCGCATGCGTTGATCTTATCGTCTCAGCCTGCGGTCTTATCAAACGCTCGAGTGCGAAGAGTGATGTCTGTAAAGGCTCAAAGCGGTCCAAACTGACTCTTCCTGTCATTGTAGACCAGCCAGATACCTCACGGGCGCTGGAAAGTAGAAATTGCGCAATGTTGATAGCTCCATACAGATCGAATTTCGGAAGCGAGTTAATATCGGGATTGGGCGATAAGAAAACTTTTATGGCATCTGAGTATGGCACAAGTGGAGTTGACTGTCTTGCAGCCAGCTGTCTGTGTGCCCATAGAGCAGAAGAGAAGGCCGTCCAGCAATCTTCTGGGCAAGGTAGATCGTGCTTTATCTCGAGATGGGAGAGTGACCGCGGAATTGAAAAGAGTTGGTACCATAGCGCATCGATTTGATGGACAGCAAGGACTGTACGTTTGTGTGACTCGGTTCTGATGAATTCCCGCCATAGATCATCCAGATCTTCAGTTGCTGTAGACTGGACTGGCATTGGCTGTGTCAGACCTCCAAATCTAGTGAGTGATATCATTCGGGAGTGTATCTTGTGACCATAGGCCGAGTCAGAACCACAGAGATACATCATTACATAGACTTGGAGTAGCCAATATGCTTGAACCAAGACCATTGTTGGAGCCAGGCCGACCACTCGTTCTTCTTCTTCCGCAGCGACTACACGAGCCCTATGGAAGCAACGTTGCGACAACCTTTCGCCAGAGCCGACTTCGTCGCCACAGTCCGGGTCTTCGCCGTACTGATAAGCTAAGCAGAGCATACCGAGACCTAGGTGGCGGGGGGTCTCCGTCGCGTCGAATGTTGGTCGGTGAAGGAAAGGTACAAACTGCGAACAGTTGCTGAAGTAGAGCTGATATCCTCTCGCAGACTGGGAAGGCGATGGGAACCAATCATCCATAAGATATCCTACATCTTTAGGAGACAGTCCGTCAGGAATGTACGATGCTGGGGGCGAATTCGCATGGGTTTGCGAGTCAAAGAGATACGTGGAGTTGAAGCTGGATGGTTCCAGCGGTAGACTTTGGTCGAAGGCAACTGAATCAGCGTCTCTTGGATTGCTTCTTGATTGTGGCTGAACAAGCCCATGCGCAGATTCGTGGCTCTCCACTGGCACGTCTGTTGAGACACTGATATTATGAGAGAGGGAGAGATAATCATGGTCATAGTGGAACAGAGATGGTCGCGTATGTGGGAGAAGTATTGGCTGAGCCCAGTCACCCGTCGGCGAGTCCAGATTTGCGAGCGAGTGCTGAGCATGCCCCTGTAATCCAAAAGAAGGTATCTCTTGGGACAGGACAGATGAAGATGGTTCACTCTCTTGGATCTGAGAATCAACTCTGAATGAACTGTCTTCCCGAGAGGGGCCAGTCCGTCGTTCTACCAGTTCGGGATGTTTCTTCTTGATGTGCCGAGAACGCAGATCTCGGCGGGAGAAGGTGGTCTGGCAATATCCACAGGGGAGAGAGGCTTCACTTCCGGAGCGCGAGTGTACTGAAGCATGTCGTTTTAAATTCTCATAACGAGTGAAGCGACTTCCACAGGTCTGGCACTGATAGGGCTGGAGCCGTATGGGCGGTGCCCCTGCCTCTGCGCTTGTGACAGAGACAGACATATCGCAAAGAGGTGGTCAGGACGAAGAGTGGGTGGCTATTGTCACAGATACCCAGGTAGCTTGGTATGTAGGTCGTTGAATAGTAAGATGATTGACCGTTTGCAAGTAAAAGTGGGCGGGGTATCGGCTATCTAGAATATGGGGTAAGGTCGGGATGCCTTATCTCGATTTCAGCCAATCAAAGAGCTCGCTTACAAGTTGCGGTATGTAAACAGTCATCTGGGGCCATGGTGGTTTGGGACCTGCCCTCCGAATTTCGTTATTCTGCAATGTTTCCATTTTGCGATAAGTCTTTCCCATTTCTATACCAAAATGATCAAGAGTGGGATTTTCGCACGATTGACATCTCACATTCATATGTATCAGAGGCGGAACAATGGCGGTAGCCGAATGCTAAGAACCGTGGCTAAAGGAAGAACCCCCGGGCTACGTCCTTTCGAGCATACGGAGCACAATCGGAAACTATCGGTAGATTCTTCGAAGCATATACATAAGTACCAGACCTTGAAATATATACATAGGCATTTCCAGCCCGAAATGGAGAAAACATGACGCCTTTTGCTGACCATCAAAGAACTCAGTCGTCGCTTTTTGAAGCGTTAAAGGCTTTCCAAACCCTCCTTTACAACCACACTAGACTGGTAGAACAACCTTGAGACCCATATACTCTCGTTGATGCATGAGCTTCCCATCGATCAGGACTTGATCGGCACCAATACGATTGCGAACTGTATCCGTCGGGTCTGTGGCTGTCGAAATCTGCATCTCGCGCCATTGACGGTTTGTTGGAACAGGTTGACCCGCACTCATACGCTTGGCATATTCCTTGTATACTCCTTGCTCCTCGATGCATCCTTCCCGCTGGATGAGAGGTGATGATGCCGCTGGTGCCATGCTCAAGTCACCCACTGAGCTGTTAAATAGTACAAGCGACAGACGCTCCTCCTGGAGCTGATCAACGGGAGGCTTGAACACCCGATGACGTGTGGCTTTGAAGTGACCACCAGAGACAATCTCAAGAGTGTCGCCGATGTTGATGACGAGCGCGCCAGGCTTGTAGGGTACGTAGTACCACTGCTCATCACGTCCCCAGATTTGCAAGCACGATATGGGAACCGAGAATAGCAGGGTAGTGAGGCCAAAGTCGGTGTGCCCATGCATACGGAGACCTTTTGAAGCCTCCTCGGTAGTCTTCTCAACAGGACGGAATAGAGCATGACGAAAATAGCCCTCGCCTGTTGGCCCGCCATGCGATTGGACGTTGTCCCAGAGGTAGTCATCGGGTAGCTCGAGCACTCGCGAAAAGAGAGTGAGCAAACGGCGATTGACTGAACCGGTCAAATAATTACAGAACGCTTCGATCTCGTCGATGAAAGGACGCAGGCAGTTTGGTGTGCGGTTGATATCCTCCCAGTCATCCTTGTACCAGTTGAATTGTTCGATCCCGTCTGGAATAGCTCGCGTTTTCTGAGCGAAAGCAAAAAGTCAGTCTTACTTCAATGATCCGGGAAGCGCAGCACAGGTTTATCGGGTCTGGCTTACCTTGAATCCATATGGGTGCTTGTAACCCGACCATCTTCCTGTCTCTGGATCAAAGAGAAGGCGGGATTTCTCCTCTTCGCTGATGTTGTGGTACAGGTATTGAGCCAGAGCAAACTGCCGATGTAGCTAAAACCAAAAGTTAGAGAGATATATATGGCAAGATAAAACAATTTTTGCGTACCTGCTCTAGCGAAACACCGTAGTTCTCGAGGAACAGGAAGCCATCATCTCGGATAGCAGTCTTGACCTGATCCACAAGGTTCTGCACAACAGCGGGGTCTTCAGAGTCCATCAACGATAGGTCAATGGACTTCAGAGTCGCGAAGTTATGAGTCTCCTTTGTGACTGGCGGTGGGATCCATTCTGGTACCGTCGGCTTGCCAGGGAGACTTGCTGAAGGAGGATTGAATGGGCTGGCTTTCGGCATCTTGTAGTCGTTGTGTCGTGGCAGAGTTTGGTGGCGACTTTTTTTTTGCAGACAAGCAATATTCTTATCGCAAAGATGTATCTGTTGATGTGAGCAGTAGTCCTAGGAACAAAAGAGACAATGTCTCTTCTTATACATAGGTTCCCTACCTCGATTTAGACTTAGAGGTACTGTGAAAAATGATGCGACTTCCTCCCATCAGACCATACGTGAGCAGAAATTGTAAGATGTTTCCTACATCTTGCCGCGACTTACTCTGGCTAGACATGCTCATCGACTCCTCCCCCTCCTCCCTCCCTGTCCTCCTACTTCTCGGATACTGAAATTCTGGAGAAGGAGTGGGATCCATAACAGACGGAATCCTTGGCATTGAGCTCCTCCCGGCCCCGCTGTGGTGCACCAACGCTAATGCATCTGCACTGCGGGAGCGCATATTGTAAGATAAGGTACACGGTAGGCTTAGAGCTTCGAATCCTGTGCTTGATCAGCTGGGACAGGTCGATCGGCCGCTAGAAGCAACTCAGAATAACTTGAGAGAGCTCCTCCGGCTCTACTTGAACGGAATAGCTTTTCTCTAAGGTCTGGCAGCTGGTTGAAGGCGATTTCGATTACCATCAATTGAAAGTGGGAGTTTTGGCGGAGAGCTCTCCTTGCTAGCTTGCTGAGTCGTTCATTAAGTTTTTCTGCCTCTTTGCTTCCTTTTCCTTGCTCTTCTGTTACTTAATCCTACAATCAAAAAATCAGCTTCGATTGCACTCGCTCCTCATCCACAAGTCCAAACTTTCAACTCAGCCCAACTCACAACGTTCTGATTCAAAGTTTCAAGCAAAAATGTCTCGTCAACTCATTTCCAGCGAGAAATTCCCAACCAAACCACACAACTGCAAGTTTTCTCTGGGGGGAAAAAGGAGATTATAATAGTGTTCAAAAGCTGACAGGTCTCAAATTCTAGGCCCAGCAGTCAAAGTACCTGGACTTGTTTTCTGCGCAGGACAAACTGCAACCGGCGAGATCAAAGCTGCAACTGTTCGTGACCCCTCCATGTCCTGCAACCCAAGACCTTCGCCCCATCAACTCGCTGACAGTTATAAACAATAATAGAGAACCGTTCTCCAGAACCTCAAAGAAGTTCTTGAATTGGCTGGATCTTCGCTTGAGCAGGTCGTCAAATACAATGTATACCTGGCGGATATGAAGGATTTTGCGGCTATGAATGAGGTGTACATTGATTTTCTCCCACAGCCAATGCCTGCGCGTTCGTGTCTGCAGGCCGTGGCACCTGGGAACGGAACGGTCATTGAGATCGAGTGTATCGCGCAGGCTTGATTTGGAATATAGATCTAGAAAAAAAATCGTTTGTAAATAAATGAGACAATTGATCCACTGAGCACTTGTTTTGTCCACAATTCTTTTGATTGAACGACATTATACAATTCTATGAACTCTAGATTTTTGCCAGAAAATTCAAATTCAAGGTAAATCTGCGGGCATGCGTGAGTCTTAAGGAAAATGCGACCTCGCAGAATAAAGCACACCGAGTCGTAACAGTGAATGGGAGAGGAAGGCGTGTTTTGAGCACCACAGGGTGTCTCAGAGTCACATGGAAACTCTTACAACAAGTGTGGCGGGCACATACATCATGATTCACCCATAGAGCCATACGGTGTAAGTCATTTGAGAGACATCAAAGAAAGGCATGCTAAAATACTGCTCGTTGTGTATCTATTTGGTCTTATTCTTGTAATATTAGGGGCTGTAGAAAACTCATGAATTGGCAACCTCAATCTCGGAGATGTACCAGTTCTGAATTGCTTTGGTATCACCCGTCATAGCCACAGTATCGTACTTCTTCCTTCCCTCTTTTGCTGTGACACCATTGTTTACCATCCGCGCTGCCCACTTTCCATGCTTCCTCGCCGCCGCAACGATTTTCTCTATCGCTTCCACAAATTCAGGCTCGTCACCTCTCGCTGGGGTGTAACCCAGAAGTGCTTGCGCCAAATCATTTGGACCAATAAACACCATATCCACCCCAGGTACTGCTGCAATAGCATCGACGTTCTCTACACCCGCTCTTGTCTCAATCTGGATCATCGTGATGATTGTCTCGTTCGCGCTCTTCATGTACTCTGGTGTCGTCAAGCCATGGCCGATGGCAGGGAAGGCAGAACCCTGGCCCCGTACGCCCTGGGGTGGAAATTTGCTCGATGCAACAATTGCAGCTGCCTCTTCGGCCGTGTTTACTTGTGGTACCATGACTCCATGTGCCCCAGTGTCTAGCGCACGTTTGAGAATATCGTGTGCTGGTCCACGGATGCGAATAATGGGAGATACGCCGAGCGCTGAAATGGCTGCAACAGAGTTGTGCATTGAGTCGTCGGAGATATGGCCATGCTCGCAATCGATAATGACACCATCAAGGCCGGTTAAAGCGACAATTTGAGCTTGGCGGACAGAAGGAATGGCCATAAAGGTCATCAGAGGGTACTCTCCATTGCGGAGCTTGTTGAGCAGACGCAAACGGGAATTTTGAACTTTGGTTGTGAGAGCAGTGGCGTACGCAGTGGCACTACCGTTGACGGCCGTCATTCTGGCGATGATTGTGCGTGAAATGTGTGAAGACAGAATGGGATGATTTTATGGCTGCGCTTGTCTTAGACGTCGGCCGAAAAACAATGTAACAGCTCGTAGAATGTGAATGACTGACTGCCAAATGTCTGTGATGAAGGCAAAAATCGGGAGGTTTTAAAGTGGCCAACAAGATGTGAGAAAGATGTAGCTATGGTAGAGAAATCTGAAAGTAGTTGGGGAGACAGCTTCCTTAGTATGCAAGTGGACCTTCCCCCAGCCGGGACATATTGTCTGTAGGAGTTTAACTGAAGTGCACCTTGCGCTAATCGAGGAGGAGCAGAAGCAGGAGGAGTGGAACTTGGAGCCCCGGTGTTGCACATGGATAGCGGACATCATTGCAAATTATTATGAAGAGGAGAGCTGCGCAATGCAGGATGGGAGGAGTGGATGAACAAATGAGTGGAGGGGAGGAGGGACAATGGCTCGGCTGGCTGGGCCGAAGTGTCAACAGCCGTCAAAAGCCGGACCCAATTAAGCGAGCCTGGGGCTCCTCCCATTCTAGCCAGAAAGGGCTACCCCTTTTTTCCTTCGAGGCATGTTCGTGGCCGCGAGGCGACAGGGAGTCACCCCAACTTTCATACTCCTCCCTTATCTCTCCGCTGGATCCTGGCGAAGTCTGAGTCCAGAGTATGAACAGAAATGGAAGCCGGAAATGGGGGGCTCCTCCTCTAACCCCTTGAGCATTTCGTATCAGCAATCAGCATGAGTTCGTGGCTTGATAGAACAGTGGCCAATCACGACTCAGGCATATATCTTATTGTTGTAAGTGCCATGCCTTACCTGTACAGCAGAATCGAAGAACAGACAGTCCAACATCTACCTAGGTATATAACCACATTCCCAGCGACATCAAGTGTACGATGACCAGGCACCGAAGTCCATAGGTCTTCCTCAAAGTCCAGCTCATTTTTGACACAATAGATTTTCGAGCGAATAGACAGTTGTTTGTCTGCCTTCTCCAGCTCACCAAAGACGACATGGAGCCATCTCACGCTGATTCTGCTTCGGCAACCAGCCATGACCAGCAGAAAGACATTAAGTCAAATGATCTCGGGGTCATCAACTCAGTCTCCCCTGGTGAGATGAACGACGCCAATCGCATGCCTGAGTCTCTTCGCGAGCTTAGTTCTGAAGAACTCGCCCGACTCAATAAGAAACTCGTCCGCAAGATGGATCTTGTCATCTTGCCTATCATCGGCATTCTGTATATCCTCAACTACATCGACCGTCAGAACTTATCAGCAGCCAAGCTACAAGGCATCACGGATGATCTCCACATGAGTACCCAACAATTCGCTACTGCCATTTCTATCCTTTTCGTAGGATATCTGCCTTTCCAGATCCCGTCGAATCTCCTCATCACCAGAATTCCCCGACCTGGAATGTACATCTGTACCGCAACAGTTATCTGGGGAGGTATCTCTGGTGCAACAGCAGCTGTTCAGACTTATCAACAGTTACTTGCAGTTCGTGTAATCCTGGGAATAGTCGAGGCAGTCTTTTTTCCTGGTGCCGTCTATTTCTTGTCTACTGTGAGTAACCTCCGAGACCTTTCCGCATGTCGTCTGAGACACCGCGCTTGTCTCTCTTCGAAACCAATACTTACTTCAGATTTTTCTAGTGGTACACCAAAGGAGAACTTGGCAAGCGTCTCGCCGGTCTCTACATCGCGCAGCAAGTCGGTAATGCCTTCGGAGGTCTCTTTGCAGCTGCAATCTTCCAGCTCGACGGTGCTCATGGCATTGCTGGTTGGAGATGGCTTTTCATTGTCGAAGGCTGTGCCACTGTCGGTATCGGTTCCATCTGTATTTTCTTCATGCCCGAGTATCCCCACAACGCCCGCATGTTGAACCAATTTGAGCGAGATCTTGCTGTGTGGCGAATCGAATCTGAGGCCGGTGCAGCTGAAGGAACGGAGAACGAGGCAAGCGTGTTGAAGTCCTTCATGCAGGCACTCTCAGACCCCAAACTGCTCATGCTCATCTTCTGCAACATGATGTCTCAAGCTCAAGGTTCTATCGCCAATTACTTCCCAACTCTCGTCAAATCTCTTGGATATACCGGGACCGTCTCGCTATTGTTGACGGCACCACCATATATCCTGGCTGGCTTTGTGTACTATGGCCTTACCTTCTACTCGGATCGCAAGAACACCGTTTACCCAATTATAATGTGCTGTATTGCGATCGCCTCGACGATGTACATCATCCCTATGGCCACGACTAACGTTGGCGCCCGATACTTCTCCATGATGGTCCTCCCCTTCTCCTCGGTCGGGCCGCAGATCCTCCTCTACAAGACCATCAACTTGCACTTGGCACGACCCACGGCCAAGCGTGCAGCAGCAAGCGCTCTTGTCAACTGTATCGGTGGAACTGCCAACATCTGGGCTTCCTATCTGTACTATGCTCCACCTCAGTTCTTCGCAGCGATGGGCACGCTGATGGGCTGTGCTTTCTTGTTTGCTTGCACGCTGACTCTTTACCGCTGGTTTGTTCTGCGCGAGAACCGACGCTTGGACTCCAAGGACCCTGCTGAGATCGCGAAGGTCATGAGAGGTGGCGTGACTCAGGAGATGGTGGACTTGGGCTGGCGCTACGAAATGTATTGATGATAATAAGTAGCATTTGGTATGGTTCGTGTAGTTTTGCACAGCATTGGAGATGTGGTTCGCCGGAGCAATTCGTAGCTGTGTACTGTTGAATTGTTGTGGTAGCTTATGGAGAAGAAATCTGGTCGTCAAGAAGCATACCTCATTTCCTCCCAGTGTGATTGTTGATATGTTCGGCAGTTGCGACAAATCGGGAGCACTTCCAAGCAAAAGCTATGTGGCAATTATGTCGAGTCCAGGGCTTGACTGACGTCTTATCCGGAGATGAGAAATTGTCCTTCGCGTTATCCGTCCACCCGAAGCCTTTGCCTTGCACTGAATACGCTCATTGCATGCGATTTCCAGGCAAAGGGTAAGTAACATCATGATTCATTACAAATACTCAACAGTGTAGTACAGCTACTCCAAACACCATCGCTATCCTAAAACCATATCCTGCCCAGTCCGCTGGTCTAGCCCAATTCCTCCACAAGCAAAAGATCACAGATACTCAATTCACCCATTCCCCCAATGGAGTAACGAATCGAGTCTTGTCATCGCCAATTTTGCGCTTGAACATTCCCAGATCATTCAACAGCTCTTTCATGAAGGCCTGTACCTCATTGGCTCGTTCCTCGTGCACTGTGACATCGATTCCCTCGTCCTCGTCACCATATTCTTCGTCCGGAACCTCTGTCGCATCATCGTTCTCTTTGTTTTCCTCGCCTCTCTCCCCAGCCTCAAACATACTGCCTTTCCTGCTGGGTCCACGCATACTGCTTCTTGCGCTTTTGACATCGATAGGATTCTTCAAGCTGTCAAGCGCGAGTTTGAGATGTAATCTCAGAGCATCGTTCTCCGTCTGAAGACTTCGGATCTTGCCATCAGCAACCATGCTCTTCTCCTCCATCATCCGCTGCATGGCAACGACTCTGTTCTGGTACTCCTCCAATTTCTCCTCCTGTGCCTTGTCCTCCTTTTCGCGACGTCGGTTATCGGATACGCTCATCTGAAGGATACGGATCTCTTCCGCCATCGCAGCAATTTGAGCATCACGCTCCGCAGCTGATACGTGATCTTGGTTGACGACTGCTCTGGTTCGGATTCTCTTGGCCTGGTCTGCGTAGCGAAGTGTCGAAAGTGTCTCGTCATAGTCAGAGGGTGCTATACAAGCAATCATGGCTGTTTTGCTGTTTCCTCCGAGCGAGTCCTTCAATAGCCAGGTGAGTATCGAGTCTCGATACGGCACAATATCCTTGCTTCTCTTGCCTGGTCGATGTTGTTTTGGATCTGCTAATGCAGCGATCACACGGCCAAGAGTAGTCAGAGACTTATTGATATTGCTTCCTTCTCTCAGACGTGCACCAGTTGCTTCTGTTGCCTTGGCTCTTTCGCTTCCTGCCAAATCTACCAATCGAATTCGAGCAGTGCGTTCTGTAGTCTCGTCTGTGTCCATATCGTGGTGGATTTGCTTCAGCATAATTGTAAAGACAGAATGACTTCTGCTACTAGTGTCATTCATTTTGGTGCTTGCCGTCGTCCGGCTCGCGTCTCCCATCTTCATGAACTTCATGATTTCTGAGATGTTGCGCACAGGAGCATCAGTCAGATCTTTGATATACGGTCCTTCCGTGGGCGACTCTCGGATCTTCAGGTAGTATGGAGGCTGATTGGGATGTACGGGAACGAGCAGGTCGCGGACATGCTCGTTGTAAACTTCGAAATAGGAAACTCGGACATTGTAGGATATATTTGGTGTTTCGTTATGGGCTGCTTCGATTCGCTGGAAGAGATCCTCGCAAGTTCGGGGGATCAGACCGGGTTGATCAGGGGTTCCCATCATAGTATAACTTTTCCCGGAGCCCGTCTGACCATAGGCAAATATACAAGTATGGTACCCCTCGAAGTTGTGATCTAAGAACTCTTCGCCCAAGCTATTGTAGACATCCTCCTGGTGCGCGTAATGACCATCCTTCGTGTCGTGACTCCAGAATGAATTGTCGAATGTGAAAGACTTTTCCTCGATTACTTTCCTGGTTTTGGATCGTGTATTTGCAGGATCTGTATCGTTTGGTACAAGAAGGCTTGTGGCTTGTGTATTCGGATTCATTTCGATCAAGCATTCTGCACCTCTTTCTATTTCTGCGAGAACATCAGTACAGCTTTCGGAATATTTAGAAGTCCGTCGTACCTCTAGGCAGAAATGCTCTGACTCTGACCACCACTCGAACATTTCCACCAGGCGCATCTCTCCCCATTGTCATATCACTTCCCCGCGATCGTAAGGATGGAGTCGAAGCAGAGGATCTCACAGTGCGCATTTCCGCAGCCACGCCCGGCATTAATCGTGGATCCAGAGCCATGCCAACCAATGTTTCGTTGATATTCTGAATCGTTGCGCTGAATCTTTGCTGTAGATTTTGGTACATGAAGAAGCTCGTTCGGTGTTGACTTCGAATGTGTTGCCGTGGAGACGATTGATCCACATAACAGGGGTGGGTGTCTCTGATCTGCGGTGCTGTCGGTGACAACGCGTCAATTTTCTGGATGTGCCTGAAGAAGGCTTTTTTCAGTATTCCGATGCTTTTCTTCTCGCGTCAATTGGAGAGGGCATCATTGGCAGATCTAGATGAGTCAAGGATGCAAGTGTATAAGTTGGTTCCGTCGCGCTTTTCTCCCTCAGCATCACGCGGCCCGTTTGTCAACAAAACGCGGCAAGCTGGACACTTCTTTGGCTCGTCGCGTTTCGCGACTTCAATTATTCAGGATTTAATTCCACTAAGCCAACTACCCTTCGCTCGATACCCGTGCTCACAATACTGGCTTCAAGGTCGATATCTACATTTGCCCAAAGTCTCCAGGTCACCAAGTGCGGCTGTGACATTCGTTTAGAGTAGTTGGTCGACTTGATTTAAGCATGTCATGTCACCTAATCGCTCAGCCTCATGAATTCGGTGCCGCCCATCGTACCGAAAACAGATGCTCATTGCGATAGTTCGCCATCAAGGGATATCATGCAGGCGGAGAGGTTCTACGAGTGCTTCCGCTGACATGAATTTGCTCTTGGGCGTCTCAGGTCACCTCTTGAGCACGCTGTGCACTTGACTGTGGTGCATGAGAATGAGAGCTTGAAGAACACGATGATAGGATGCCAAAGAACTCATGAAATTCGATAGCATAGACCCTCTCTTCTTTAACATTTCTAGCTAAATAACAAGCAGGCTAACGCCTAATACTCCTTTTGATGGATCACTTAGACATACGTGGTGAGAGCGTACAAGACCTCTCCTTCACGTACTCTCCTATGATTTCATTAGAATCCGAGCATCATCCGCGGTGTACGCAAGAAGCACAATTCCTGTTTGGCACCAGCGATTGCTTTTGTCTTGGAGCGAAGCTAAGACTTGGTAGACCCTTGCTCAAAGCAAAGAAATCTTTTGCCTATAACGCGCCGTGGAAGACTCCTGAGAAGGCCGGTATATTGGACCTGTTTCAATTTCGCAGCACAACTGAGTTTGGAGAGTGGAGTTCTAAGTCCCATCTGTGTGGTTATAAGTTCAAAAAATTGTGTGCAAGGTGGGACTTTTGTAGAAGTATACTGTCTTCCAAGAAAACTCGCTGCTCGCCTCTTCTCAGAGAAAGTTCTTGAGATGATCAAATCCATTTGTGGCCTACAATTGGCATTGGAATATGACAAGGATTACGGAATGTCAGTGATGTTCTATTTTTGGAATACTCACACTTCCTGGCTTGCAAGAGTTCAAACCTGGGTACTGCGAGGACATATTCAGCCGAGTAATGGAAAGTTCACTGCACCAGGAATCCAAAAATCATTATCTAGTTAAAGCTGTCATTCGAAATTTGGTGCTGATGCAAAGCATGTAAACGATGGTTTGGGCTGGATCCGAGGGCCTTGCTCCGGCTAATCACACGTGGATCCGGTGCTACTAAAGCCATTTCGAGCCAACTTTGTCCGGCACTGGATGGATTCAAGTATCTGAACCGCCACACTTAATTGGATTCCACCATCGCGTATCGATTTACAGCTCCATTATCGGTGAATTCGAGTCCGTTAAGAGTTAGTTGCGCTATTGCAAGTTTTCTCGAGCCAGTACTAGACAAAGTGAGACCATCCAAAGAATACTACACTCCTTGTATTTCTCTTTCTCTACACTGCTTCAACTGATTCATTGACTTAGGCAAGACAGTGTTGTCTCTCATAGACTTTTGTTCTACATGGATGTGTTTCCAATCTCTTCAATCTGTCTTGAGAGGTACTGCGGACCACTCGAAGTCAGGATGTCCTAAAGTCTTCAGTATCGTACATACGGGGGGCTACTCAATGCAAAAATACGAGCAGAGCAATGTACACAAAACAAGGATTAGCAGATGTTACTACCTCGATCCGATCAGAAAGGTATGTTTGAAGTGGGTTTCTCCTTGAAGGGCAATGACTGACAGCAAGCAGAGCCGCTATTCTTCACTTCATGCGTCCTCTCTAAGTGATCGAGGACAAGAACCCACAAGCATCACTACTGTTTGGTAACTGGGCAATAGAGACAAACAAAACAATGGACTGAAGAGTCTCCCGCTGTTGCATGATGTCTTCCTCGAGAGCTCGCCTGGCTACAGTACCAGCTCATACAATATACCTTCCATAACCCTTCCCTGAGTCCTCGCTCTCTTAGTGGATTTGAAGACAACGACAATTCTCAAGACTTCACTCCCGCCAGAACTAAAGGACAAGGAAAGGTACCAATGAGGTCTTACTGGTCAGTCTCCCTTCACTTCGAGGTGCCCAGCCACTAACCTTTTGTAGCTTCGTCAACTCTTCACTTCCGTCTTCCTTCACTCCCGTGGTACCCCACTTCGGGAGCATCAATAGTCAACCATCGACCTCTTTACGACCGTCTAAACGCGCCGCCACATTCAGAATTCTCAGCACTTTTGGAGCCTCGTTTTGTTGTATAAGTTCTTCTCAAACTCCCCTGCCGATAATATTCGCAATCACGGCGCAGAAGTGCGGCCCCCAAAGCATTACCGAGAATCGAGGCAAGTCCGACACCACCACGCTGCTAGTTCGATATCAAGGCTCAGAGGATGAAAAAACATCTAATCCTCTCCTTTTCATGGAATCATGACGATGGGAATTCTCAGGCTGCACTGGCAGACGCGTCTACAGGCAATGATGGGGCAGTTCTCTATGTTTGCATGAGAAGCGACTGACAGTGCGGATAGCGAAAACCAATCCCATGACATGGCCCATCGGGTACCCAAAACTGTCAAAGACCTACCAGATACCGATGCTATCAAAGGCTCAACAACAAGACTGGCATTTGTCCGAAAACAACGCGTCTCGTTGGGGTTGGATGTTGAATGAGGGAGAAAGAGACAGAGCACGATGGATCACATAGGCTTATTTATACTGCCATCTTGTCCAGGGACGAAGAGCTACATGCAACGGCCTTTTCAGACGGCAATCATGAGAAGATTGAAGGAAGTGGACAAGCTAGCCTCTGACAGCGATCGACCCTGTGTTGACAATGGAGGCAGAAAAGAAAGCTTTTGACTGGAACTTACAAGCTTACCCCGTTGACGTCTGAATAGGAAGTTGGCATCTAATTTTCATTTAGGATTGAGAAAATGATGGGGATACCTTCCAGCTTCGGCACGAGCCTTAGTCCCATCTGTTGGAACATCACACCAAAGAACTATCTCTGGAGTTTTTAGTGGCAGTGGGAACCTTTGTCACTTCACAGCCAATTATCAAGGAAGTGGAAAGTGTTGGAAATGGCTGTCATCTATTAACAGCATGGAGCAAGTTAGCTGTCAGCTGAGCCTTGTGCCTAGAAGCACAATGAGATGGTACATGAAGACGCCTGAGCAAGTAGCAAGATTGAAGACAGAGATTCCACCAAGGACGACCACAGACATCAGTCATCCGGGACAAGACAAGAGACGGCCCCCAAACTCCCCACATTACGACCGTATATCATCTCAAGGAGCAATTTTTTGATGAGGAAGATAAAGACAACACAGTATATCCGCCATCTTGTCGTCGAAGCAAGGCTGTCGATTTCCTGGCTGCAGAGGAGTCGTCAGTTCAGTGCAACGATGTGGGGATGAGGATGAGGAAGTACTTACGAGTATTTCCAACACACTCGTCGTCTGAAAGAATCCAAACGGCTGATCCAAGGACGAAAGCCAGTATGGAACGAGCGAGAAGCGATGCGAAGCCAAAGCTGCTTAGAGTCGTTGAATGAGAGGCTGGACGGCAGCCAAAGGGAATCCCGGCAATGGGAGGTATTCGACGATGAGAGCAACTTCCAACGGGTAGTTGGGAACATAGTTGAGGCAGTGATTGAGATGAGTGTTGATATCATTGATACGGACTTGCTCGTATGTGCTGCAGATATAGCTGTTCATGCAGTCGACAGCGGCCTGAGCCTGGACCTCGATACCGGCGGGGGTGTTGCACATCTGCATGAACGCATTGCGGCTGCCCCAGATCTCTCGAAAGAAGAAGGTGTAAAGACCACGTTGCGCACGACCAGGATCGGGGAATGTTGCAGTGAGGTGCAAGGACTTGACGTTGGGAAGGAAGACGAGGTTGGTCGCGGACCAGATGTAGAGCATGAACATATCGCTCAAGGTCATGTGGACGATTTGGACGTGGGAGGTGTGAAGCTTATCGACCAGGACATCCGCAAGCTCGAGAACTGGGAGAGAGGTGGTGGTCATGGAGCCAAGTTCAACTATGTCACGGCCAACTCCGAAGTATGGCTTGCGTTCGTTATCGACAGTGGCCATTGGGACGTATCTCTTGCGGGCAAGAGCATCAAGAAGAGCAGGCTTGCTAGCGGCAAAGATTACTGGACGACGACCTCCGATGCTCTGCATGTAATGAACTCCATTGGCCTCCATCTCGATGAAGCTGATTTGTCTGGGCTGGAGCGAGCAAAGATCAAAGATCTCACTCTTGACCTCATTGGGGAGATTTGGGAAAAGGACAAACTCGCCGCAGTGACCCTTGAGCTTGAGGGTTGCCTTATTGAAGGTTGTTACCTGGCCCTTGGGAACAAAAAGTGTGGTGGTTGGAAGAGCAAGATCGTTGTAGCCGACTACGAGGGGAAGGTTGTTGGACTTGAGCTCGGGGCAGATGGTGACGATCGACTCAAGGCCAGAAGCCAAGTCAAGGTACTTGAGCTTCTCTGTGATGAAGATCCCAGCCTCGAGTGGTGAACCGATGTACAACATGTTGGCGGAGGTGTTGTAGAGTGCTACCAAAGTGTTAGTCTAGGACAAAGATTTAGGAAGGGCGGATCTTCTGCTTGGGAGGAAATGTGTTTTACCTTTTGATATTTTGAAGGGAGGAAAGAGCTTTGCCTGATTGCACTTGAGGAAATTGCGACTGGGATAGAAGTTAACACAGAAATCTCCCTGGCCTGTCTTGATGGATGCTGAAATAACATGTGTGTGAGGAATTGGGCTACAGAAGAATCTTTGGGAGAAAGTTGACGAAGCACAGAAGGAAATTTGTGCTGGGAGCAGGCCCCAACCAATTGAAGATCGAGGAGCTGAAAAGAAAGGTGGAAAGGTGATGAGGAACATGAAGAGTGTATAGTCAAAGAGCGAGGTACTCGTACTATGGAAGGTCTGGGACGATATGGGAGGGAGAAAGCAGCATCATTGCGAGGTGAAGGTGCGGAGAGATTGCGACCGAGAGATCAAGACAGGGGAATACGTACTGGTGTCTGATGAGAGCTGACAAGTGTGCTTTGCTACTGAGAATCGGAGACGTCAGTATGATGCTGCTGGTGGTAGTATCTGTTGTCTGGGGTGGTGGTGAGGTGCTTGTTGAATTTCTGCGCTGTGACGATGAAGGGAAAGGAATTCCTTGGGGACGAGAACGATCTTTGTACAACGAGAGGTCAACGATCGACGGGAGAATACTCACTGCAGAAGCTGGATTGTTTTGGTGGCACAGTTGCGATGCTATTGTGGAACAAGTCAGCTATTGTTGGCCAGGGACAATAGGAAGCGGGGGAAGTCATCAACCAGAGGACGAAGATGGAGACAGCTCTGAGGAGTGACGAGCTTACTCAAAATGACCAAAGGCAGAGTTGAAGCAGCGTTGGTAGGTGACAAGAATGAGCGTCGGTATTTTGGAAAAAGTTTGCGGGGGAAGGTTCGGGGTTGGCGAAGCCTTGGGGAGTTTTATATTAAGGGACTAACAGGGTGCGAGCTATCAGCCACAGAACTTTTCGCCCTTCCCGCCACACCGGTCACTCGGAACGATTAAAACTATGCTAATACTATAAGAGAGTGTTTGTTTCGATCACCTTCCCAATTTGGTGCACCTCAACAGCTTTTCGATTGAACCTCGTCCGGTCTCAGCGCCGACTCCATTTGTCTCCCTAGTCAACAACAACTTCTTCTCACAATAACTGTTCAGTCTAGGCAGATGGGCATGCATATACTTTCTCAATAAAGTTCGGGCATAGAACATGGAAGGTCAGGTACCAGTAATTTGAAGTATGAACAGATGATTTAGACGAGCAGGTAGTTGGAGGCATTCTCCAGACTCTCCAGTCGGTCGCTCAATTGATCAACAATTAAGAAAGGCTGCTCTTCTCACTTATACAACTACATGCTTACTTGATCAACTGCAGACTCAACTTCAAGCAGGCTCTTCTGCTTGTCAGCCTTGCACATCGTTTCTGCAGCGTTGGGAGATCGCCATCTACCTCGTCCCTTCGGACGAGGCTACCGCCAAGAACTCTCTTCAGGACACTTCACTGCACCGTCCACCCAACGAGTCACCTTTGATCAGAAACGACCAGAGATCTTCCATTTAGAGTATTTCTTCATACTGAGCCAATTCAATTGATGCCTCTATCTCTTTTCGATGGCTTGGTGTATTTCTGACAAGGTTGGATGTGGCCAATGTAAACAAACCAATCAGCCAATGGAAACGGAGCGATTTCAACATTACACAACACTGAATTTTCTGCGCTCACATCTCACCGGAGGCAGCTGATGGGAGAATTCACCAGATAGGCATAGAAATTGTATACAGGCTTGGCTTGGCTTGTCATTGCTATGTTACTATGCCAAGGGCTCGGAGCCTTAGCGCAACGCATCTACACGCGGTGGAGGGCACCATCAAAAGTTACTAGCTCCACCTTGGAACTGTTTGAAATCGATGAGAATATTACCGCATCATTTCTTTTGAGATGGAAGTATCTGGGCAATCCCTAGTTGACCACACACACAATGCGACTTTCCAGCCACAATTTAAAGCTGGGGAGTCTCCTGGTCCAAGCTGGTTCAGGCTTTCCGAACAGCCCCTTGGAATACATTGAGATGGTCTAGACAGCCTTGATTCCACAATAAGCCGATGTATTATGGGGTCCTTCACTGTTAGTAGGTCAGCATTCCAAGCTAACACTGTTGTTGTTGGCATTACCCTATCAAGATTGCCTCCACCCGATCTCGGTCGGTATCAGCCACAACAAACCAGGTCGGGTCAACCAGCGAAGCCGTAACCGCACTCAACAATTCAATTCCTCCTCGTCTCCACCAATTCTCTCCTCGAAATCGTCAATTGAGACACCGCACTAGAAAGCTGGACTTCAGGGGTGTCAAGGAGAGATTTATTACCGGGCCGACGACACAAATCTGAACAGGCGCAGTTCCTCATGTAGCAGATCTGTATCTGACGATCGCATTCGTGAGACACTGGAACACCGCGAGCTACCTCCTTTTCTGCTCTACCTCAGTCTTGCTCCTTCCAAGCCTGAATCGATGACTGCCACAGTAGTAAGCTTCTCTCTCGCTGTCGTAGCACTCTGGCGTCACAATAAGAAGGTCCCAAATGGCAAATAACAATGTGCCTGAATATACTGCATCAAAATTGAACTCAGGTTGAGAGTTGTGTGCAGCTCCAAAGATCTGTTGGAATAAGTTCTTGACCCTGCGATGACGAGCCGGTTTCGAAAATGCCGTCCAAATCAGCAGGACATCAGTCTCCAGCAACAAAATACATTGCCCACATCCAAACCGTCTGAAAGAATTCTCTACTAAACTTCAAGAAGTAGTCTTATTCTTGTCTGTTAGGTGATTCGTTCAATCTCAGCTTAATTTCGAGTTTTCGAACGTTCAAAAAGCCCCTATTTAAGCGAGTGTATTTGTCAGCGAAGAACAACAAACCCATCACCAACAAGATTAAATCCACCTGACTTGTTATATACCAAAGGCACCGAAGATAGTTCAACGGCAATACATCCATCCTTTCTATTCTATAGTTTCAAGTCTATGCTAAGCCCTTTCCAAGCAAAACGCCCCCAATATCCTTTATTAGTGCCTCATTGGGAAACAGCTTCTGCTTCCCCAGCACCATCCCCTGCGCATCCATGCTCTTCAATAAATCTACCAACTCGCCATTCTTCGGCGCACAATAAACTAGGTATCCAAATGCGAGTAAGAAACCTTTCATGGCTTCTGGGGAGTCCTCTTCCACGCTAATAGCTTCCAGCAGTGATGCGCCAAGCTCGACTTGGTCGCCTTCTGGGAGAGATTCTAGGTGTTCTTCGCTGCGGAGCTTGCTGTTCGCTGTGGCGATGTTGAAAGCGAGACTTGCGGCTGCTACTCGAACGTTATGGTGCTTGTCGTCGAGTAAGCTTGTGGTGATGAGTTGCACGATGGGGCCGGTCATCGTTGGACAATTGAGGATGTGTGTTGGGTACAGCTGACTCGCGAAGAGATTGCAGGCCATTTGCAATGCGACGAGGCGGAGAGAGTATGGGCAGTCTCTGAGTGCGTTGACGTAGGAAATGAGGGGGGCAATGGTCATATGTTCTTTCTCTTCGGCGTAGTAGCCGCTAAACCGAGGGTCAACAAGTGCAACTCGGACAAGATCGACGATTGTGAACATGATTTCGGGAGGGAGAGTTGAAGGTGCTGAGCGCAAGGAATGACTGAACGCATCAAGGTCTGGGAGTGTGACTTCTGCTGCTCCATCATCTGCGCGGGCGGCCACGAAATGTAGCACTCCAGCAATGCCTGCGTCCTGTGCTGATGGCCCCATTTTCGCTTTCAGCTTCTCCAGTGGAGGCAATTTGCTGAAGAGAACCGGTTTGGTGCCAGCACCACGCAATGCTGGGAGAGGCAGAGACTCGTGAGGGTGGGAAGGCCACGCCATTTGTATGAGCATGTTGATATTCCCCTTCAGCTCTGACGGATTGGACCCCGACCATCTATATTCCTCCTTGCCACGAAGAAACGTCATAAACGTAGGCGTAGATCGAATATTGTATTTCGTGCCGATGTCAAATGCCTTGGAAACGTCCACTTTGATGAGAACGGCTTTGTGGGCTGCTTCCCCTGCCATCTCATCATACACCGGATACAGTTTCTTACAGGGCGCACAAGACGCAGATGTGAAGAAGACCACGGCGCAAGTCTTCTTAGCTTCTTGGAGCAATCTATCTAGCGCAACGAGCGATTGGGCTTCCCTCACAGTCGATGCTCGTTGCTGTTGTGTCTGTGGAACGTCTGCTTGGTCTTTGATGCCTAGGAGTCCACCATTACTGTTTTTGTTTTGTCGGCGCCGTACCATCTCGTTGATTTGTGGTTGCATGACTCGCCCGAGTGGTGTATTGAGGACAGTCTGAGGAAGATTGGCAATATGCTCGGGAATGCCATGGCCGATCAAGAAGGTCGAGAAGTCGTTGGAGAAGTTGTTGCAATTATGAGACCAAAGGTCATAAGCCTGTGTTCGAGTCAGCACTTGGTTCTACGACATTGAATACATTTGAAATACCTCCTCAGTATAGATTTCTCTCAGCGATTCCAGATATTCCATTATCACATCCATTGGAAGATTGGTCGTGCCGAGCTCTAATATCTGCATTGGACTGCCCAGATGGGTTCGGCCTGGATCCGCGGTTCTGATTCCTCCATCGTAGACGTATTCTATACCTTCCATAACAATCGAGGTGTGATATACAGCATCGATTTGAACGCCGATGAATGCGGCAGACAGTTGGCGTGCCAGGCCATTGGAAAGGTCGTACACATATAATTGTACTTTCATGCTGTGGCAATTTCGAAGGTCCTTTTTGGGATTTGGTGTTCAATCTAGAAGAAAGAAAGAAGAGAATTTCGGGCAGTAGAGGTCAGGAAGGTAATGAGATCATGCTGGGACACAGCGAAAGGTATAAGAAAGGGATGAGGCAATTCTATTCTATTCTATGACAAGGAAACGAGGATGTCGCATGCGCGGTGGGCGCGGGTAGGCAGGATGAGTGACGCGCTTCAATGCGACTCGGGTCGACTGATTGTGCAGCCTTCTTTCTTATCGCCGACCCTCCTTTTCCCTTCCAGTCGCACCAGCCACAACAGCCACAGGACCCGCATAGCCCATCCAGCCATGGTTGTCCTTTTTTAGACTTCCGCCACATCTTAAACTTTACTCCATCAGGGGTCGTTGGCGTTGATCTACCAAAATTCCAGCTGGCTACCGTCTTCTCACTCCTTTCTACGATTTTCACCCCTTACAACCCTCCTTCTCCCAACGTTCATTTCGCCCGCATATTTGATTTCTTGGGTTGAGCGATTGTGCGCTGAACCAGCATTGTCCTCCCAAGCATTCCCTTATGAGACGAACATCAGTCTCGCTGCCGACGAGAAACGTAGCACACGATCCCCACGAGAAAGCCGCTCGATACAGTACCAGAGGCGCAAGTGACAGCGCCGCCGCCAAGCTGGAGAATATCAAAACCGCCTGGATGACGCAAAGTCAGCGGTCCAGATACCTGAAGACAGGAGGTCTTCTCCTCTTCATCGTCTTTCTATTCTATTACCTGTCACCCTCAGGGATAGATGGCGGAGGTGCGTTTTTGTTCAATTCAGACATCTGCTGTTAGCTAACAATCTTCGCAGCATCAACTATAAGTGTTGGTGGACAAACAGTATCCGATCCAAAAGCTGCGACAACAAAGTGCTTGAAATCCAGCGATAAATCGAAGCCCTTAGTCCAATATGCCCTTATGATTGATGCCGGAAGCACTGGCTCGCGAATTCACGTATACAAGTTCAACAACTGTGGTTCCACACCAGAACTTGAGGATGAGGTGTTCAAGATGACAGAGAAGAAGGAGGGAGGCTCAGGATTGAGCTCTTTCAAGACTGATGCTGAAGGCGCCGCTCAGAGTCTGGATGTTCTTATGGATACTGCAATGGCGTCTGTACCAGACAGTTACAAGAGCTGCACACCTGTTGCGGTCAAAGCAACTGCTGGACTTCGTCTTCTTGGCCCAGAAATGAGCCAGAAGATTTTGGACGCTGTGCGAAATCGATTGGAGACCAAATACCCATTTCCTGTAGTTTCAAAGGAGAACAATGGCGTTGTCATCATGGATGGTAAGGATGAGGGTGTCTACGCCTGGATTACAACCAACTATCTCCTTGGAAAGATTGGTGGACCTGATCCTAGCGGAACTGCTGCTGTTTTCGATCTTGGTGGTGGATCTACTCAAATCGTTTTTGAGCCTACTTTCAAGGGTGCCGTGCCCGAGAAAATGGCTGAAGGCGACCACAAGTATAAGCTTACCTTTGGTGGAAGGAACTTTGAGCTTTACCAGCATTCTCATCTTGGATATGGCCTAATGTCGGCCCGCGAAGCTATCCACAGAGCGCTCATCGAGGATATCCACTCAACAACCCCTATCGACCCTGCCTGGACATCGAAGCCAGTTGTCAACCCTTGTATTGCTCCAGGCATGATCCGTCCAGTCGATGTCAAGCTCTCGGATGGCCACCCTCTTGGAGGTTCCGTCAGCGTCAACATGACTGGTCCATCATCCCCAGCTCCGGCCCAGTGCCGCAAGCTTGCCGAGAAGATTCTCTTCAAGGAGAAGGAGTGCACTCTTGCACCTTGCTCGTTCAACGGTATCCATCAGCCATCTCTCGAGAAGACCTTTTCTCAAGAAGACGTTTACGCTTTCTCCTACTTCTACGACCGTACCGATCCCCTTGGTATGCCAGAGTCATTCACACTCAAGGAGCTCCACCATCTCGCCGAGCAGGTTTGTGGCGGCGAGACCCACTGGGATGTTTTCCAGAGCGTGCCAGATGCGATCAAGGAGCTCCAGGATCGCCCTGAGCACTGCCTTGATCTTACTTTCATGCTGGCACTTCTTCACACTGGATACGAGATGCCTATCGACAGAGAAATTAAGATCGCAAAGAAGATCAAGGGTAATGAGCTTGGATGGTGTCTTGGTGCAAGGTTAGTGTTCACTACGAATAATTTTTTTATAATTCTCAGTACTAACTCCTACTCACAGTCTTCCCCTTTTGAGCGCCGGTTCAGGATGGACGTGCCGTATCAAGGAAGTCTCATAGACAGATTTCAGGATAGGTAGCATTGCAGGCGTCATGAGTAGGGAAATGTTTTAATAGGGTATAGAACCACCAGTGATCTTTCCATTCAAAAATAAAGAACATAATCTTCTTCGAAAGCCACTTACCTACGTATCTCTCGCATGATCCTCAAAATAGGCTTTGAAATCCTTCTTCCGTATAGGAAGCTTTACATTGACTGTATCGTGTACCTGTGTCTGTGCAAGCATCTCAGTCAGCGCCATATTCACGGGTTTTCCTTGCCCTTCTGCTTGCTTGTCAGCAGCAGCATAGAAGAAGCTGAGAGACAACTCTCCGGCTCAGCACAAAACCTACTTCGATGAAAAACATGCTTCTCCTTCCCCAGCGGCCCATCATAATTCCCTTCGTCTTGCATCAGTAACTCACCTCTTACCTTAGTGTCCCTTATACCTAGGATGTGGTACGGGAAATACTGAATGTCGCGGTCGGATTCGGGAGCGAAGAGCCATACTTTGAGGTTGGATTGCTTTGGAGCGTTCCGGTTTTGGGAATGGGATTGGGCATGGAAGTAAGGACATTCGGGACATTGGAGGGGAGGTCCGGGGATGGGTGTGAATTTTCGGGTTCGTGTAATGCGTCCTGTTGGTGCTGGTGGTGTGGATGCCATGGGGGCGTTTGTAGCTGTCAGGTTGTCTGGGAGGTAATTAACGGGGCTTTATCAAGATCAAGATACTCGAATCTCGCTGTGGCTGTCTTTCAGAAGCTTACAGATAGGGAGATGATATAAAGAAGTCACAGAGTTGAATAGAATATATTTAGACTTCCGACTATAACTTATTCATTTGTTGTTCTTTGTTCCATGCTCGGCATGGCTGTTCATTGTTTATCGTCTGACAATGCATTGTCTCCTTACCCACGATCTCCTTGCTACTTTGTCATTGTTTGACCTGTAGTCGTCGAACTTTGAGATATGATGTTTGTTCCGACCTCTACTACGGAAGCCCCTTTAGAGGTGTGGACCTATATTCAGGAGCTGCACTTCATGACTGTCTTTTGCTAACTGATGCTAATGGCGCGACGCAAAGTTACCTAGACTTCACAGCGGAACATCCACCCCTGAAGTACCGAGAACCTCTTCAATGACATCTTCCGGTCCAATACCCTCCAAAAGTGCTTGAATGGCTTCTAGATCACTACCCCATTGCATACTTCTTTCCTTCTCAGGTTGAACGATGTGGATGCGGTGGAGATATATCTTTCTAGCCGCAAGACCGATGAGGGATGGTGTGGCGTATGCCAGACCATGCAGTGGAGCAAGACATCTAAGGAGTCAGTGTTTTGGTCGACATAGGCAGAATGGACAGGCATACTTTGCTAGTTTGTCGAGGTGCTTGGATGAAGCAGCAGATACACCGCCAGCTACGGCTCGATGTACTCGCAAGAAGGATATGATATCCTGTTGATAGCGCTTCACTTCAATACTGACCACAGCACAATTGGCAAGGCTTGTCAGATGCTCGACATCCTATAAAATGGTCAACATTCTGCAAAATAGACCAGATACGGTTGACAAACGATTGCTGAAATCGTAGGCCACAATGACCCCTCAACATCCGGGATCGGATTCTTCTTCACCACAGATGATATTGAGTTTCCGTCGTCATACATATCTTCCAAGTTCGGGAAACCATCCTCTGGATCATGAAAATGTGAAATGAACATGTAGTCGTTCAAATGCTTCGTCAACCTGGGGCCCTCCCCACCACCCAGTAACGCAATGAATAGAAAGCGCTTTGGTGCATTCTGTACTGAGGTTCTTGTGTATATCCTCTTTGTCCTCATGAGTTCTAGAGCCTGTATCTGTACCTGCTTCGGAGCCTCATCCAAGTTCTTGGCAATGATGACGTTTGCAATGGTCCTGCTGTCGCTGAAAGTCTCGGTCGCTGGGGATCTGTTGGCAGATCCGAACGCGGGCAGATGGAGGAAGTATGAGTCTTGTCGAGTTGTCACAGGGGAGTTTGAGCGAGTTGGACTATGCTCCACGGATAATATGGCATGGGCGAAATCGTCGAGACTGGTGTGCTCGTGGCAATCCACTACAGCATTAGAAAGACCAAAGACCTTCGAGCCAACCTGTAATCTATTAGAGAGAGAAGAGTACCGCAAACGAGCGAGTGCTGTACCAGTTGTAATTCCTGCGCCAGATCATCTATGGCATCTGGCTCCGTGTCGATGATACAATGTTCCTGCGCAACAAGGCAAATCAAAGCCGCGAGTTCCAAGTCGCTCAATTCGTGGACTTTCTCGAGGAGTGTGACGTCTGCCATTAGGCTCCAAGTAGGAAATGCTCCCCCATATCCAGATCCAAAGAATATCCCTCGAGGGGAAAGCCGTTGAGTCAAAAGAAAGGGTGGAGTTGCGGCTCTTAGAGGAAAGGAGGTCAAGGTCATTCATTGATGTGCCCGTCCGAGGAAGTTCTAGCCTGGAGCTTGGGCCGCACCTTATTTTGGGCTGCATCATCTGCAGCGACTCTCAAGCTCGTCGACTAGGCATCCCCAACTCCCCTACAGGAATGAACTATTGGAACGGAATGCCGTGGAAACTCTTTAATTAAATATGGCGAATCCTACGGCAGAATGGGAGCGAGTGGGCGGCAAGTTCTACCGCAAGACTCAACTTTATACAGCCGTCTTCGACCAGGACCTGGAGCTTGAGAACTATATTGTAACAGGATGTTCTTATGGAGGCGCCATCGGTACGTCAACCAATGTTTACTACTGTGTATTCAGACTTCCTGTTTTCACTCTTTGAATTGAACTGGGCATTCGTCCGTATGCTGTCAATGCGCTTGCCGATGAATTGTATTTGGTAAATGCTTGGAAGCTTCATACACAGGCTATGTTCTGGAAAAAGAACGCGTCGGCCCAGGCTGATATCTACAACTCTTTTTGCTTTTCTGCACCTTTTACAGTACCGTTTACTTCTCTATACAATTATTCCTTTGCCGAACGAGCAGCAGGAACTCTTTTGAACTTCATAAGCATCACGTGATCGCGCCTCCCAGGTTGCGCTGCTTTCAAGATGGACGTCGCTGACTTATTGGACAAAATAGCACTACACCGAGATGAGACTAAGCTTCACTCTTTTCGAGGATCACAAGCGTCAAAGTCTAGTATAGATCTCTACAGCTGTGCTGGGAAGTTGATACGTCGGATCAACTGGGACAAAGGGTCTATCAAAGGTATAGGCTGGTCAGAAGAAGAGAAGCTCATAGTAGTGACGGCGGATGGCACTGTAAGGTGTTACGATCTGCAAGGAGACTTTTCACAGTTCTCCTTAGGGCATGGGTCGGAAGAATATGGCGTGACAGCTTGCAGGTTTGTCCTCCATGGCTGATCCTCGCACATTTCTTGACGTGCAGATAGATTTTACGGTACTGGATTTGTAGCGCTACTTTCGAATAATCACCTTATTTCGGTCGCAAGGTACGATGAACCACGGCCAAAAGAGCTTGCTGCACCTCCAGAAGGGGACGTGCATTCCTGGACGCTCATCGCTCCGGCATACACCCTTTCTCGATCAGTGGAAGTCCTCTTGAGCATAGGCCAAACGATTCACGTTGTCGATGCCACCGAGTCAGAAGACCGGATGCTGGATATCGGCCCTTTCACTCACATCAGTGTCTCTCCCAATGGCCGATTTGTTGCCCTCTACACCGAAACTGGGAAGGCATATGTCATTACCAGTGATTTCCAGAATAGACTGAGCGAACATGATTCCAAGTCAAAGATTCCACCAAAAGATGTTCAATGGTGCGGCAACGATGCTGTTGTAATAGCTTGGGAGGATGAAGTCCATATCATCGGGCCAAATAATGCAGCAGCGAAATATTTTTATGATGGCAGAGTCCATTTGATCGCAGGTATGGCATTAACTCGCTGAACGGATCTTGAGCTCACATTATTTAGACCATGATGGAGTTCGCCTCATCACAAACGAAGTTTGCGACTTCTTGCAGAAAGTACCCGAAGTTACTGATGAAGTCTTCCGTTTTGGCACAGAATCGCCAGCATCAATATTGCTCGATGCAGTAGAGCAGTTAGAGAACCAGTCACCAAAAGCAGACGACAATATCCAGCTAATTCGGCCGAATTTGGTCGAAGCTGTTGATACATGTGTAAGTATTCCTTCTCAAGCATAGAGACCGCAGCTGATATCTACCAGGTAAAAGCAGCTGGTCATGAATTCAGTGTCCACTGGCAGAAACAGTTACTGAAGGCTGCCTCCTTCGGGAAGTCGGTGCTTGATATCTACAACAGCGACGAGTTTGTCGATATGTGCGAAACACTGCGAGTGCTTAACGCAGTGCGATATTATGAAATTGGTCTACCGCTATCGTATGAGCAATTCCTTCGTCTCACACCAGAAAAGCTTGTCCAGCGTCTCATTAACCGCCGAGAATATCTTCTCGCGCTCCGCATCTCCTCTTATCTGCGTCTACCAACAGATCGAATCTACGTACATTGGGCATCTCAAAAGGTCCGTGTAGGTTCTGAAGACGAAGACACAATATGTCGTCTCATCGTTGAAAAGCTCGCTGGCAAACGTGGAATCTCCTTCGAGGAAATCGCACGAGCAGCGTACGACGAAGGACGAGGACGTCTTGCAACCGAGCTTCTCAATCATGAACCACGAGCAGGCAAGCAGGTCCCTCTCCTCCTCAGCATGGAAGAAGATGAGATCGCTCTCGACAAAGCCATCGAAAGCGGCGATTCAGACCTGGTGTTCTTCGTCCTCCTCCACCTAAAGAAGAAACTTCCCCTTGCGTCGTTCTTCCGCGTTATCAATACCCGGCCCGTAGCAACCTCCCTCATCGAATCCTCTGCCCAAGAAGACGACGCCGAACTGCTCAAAGATCTCTACTACCAAGACGATCGTCGCGTAGATGGTGCCAACGTCTTCGTACGCGAAGCATTGAAACAGCCTGATTCCCGCACTGCAATTGACAAGCTCGCCCTAGCTGGCAAACTGCTCTCTGATTCCAAGGACAATTCGCTGGAACTGAAAGCACTCCAAGAGGCGAGCACATTGCTGAAGATGCAGGAGGCGTTTGATCGGGATTTGACGGAATCGTTCACTGGGTTGAGTGTCAATGAGACGATCTTTAAGCTCATTCGTCTGGGGTATGCAAGTCGAGCGAAGAAGATGCAGAGTGAGTTCAAGGTACCGGAGAAGACTGCTACGTGGCTTAGGTATGCTTCCTCTCTGACTTCCCCCTCATTACTGTGTGTAATGGATGTGACACTTTGCATGATGCTAATGAACTAATTGTCAGGCTCCGAGCTCTAGTCGCCAAGCGTGATTGGAACGAACTTGAAGAATGGTCGAAGACAAGACGTTCGCCTATCGGCTGGGAGGTATGTCTATTTGCTTCATTGCCACTTGCCATCCCATCCCATCCTTTCCCAGAGCCCCCATCCTACCCTCTGTCTCCTACCTCATCCCCTACCTCCTTAGCTTCACTCCACCCACAGGCACACAAAGTACTGACTCCCCGTGCCAGCCCTTCTTCACCCTCATCCTCTCCGCCGGCAACCCCAAGCTCGCCAGCATATTCATCCCGAAAGCAGCGCCCAGTCTACAAAGCGGCGAAACGATAGCCATGTATGAGAAATGCGGGATGCGGGTGAAAGCCGCCGAGGAGGCTGTTAAGATCAAGGATGTGGAGGCAGTGGATCGGTTGAGGGATGCGGCGGGGGGGGGGGCTGTGGGGGGGGGGG
>JGI24512J20087_1000135_pt1 | contig 133578 bp, 149 predicted proteins | sample LinPmetageLP35_FD_20087 | JGI IMG/M metagenome (IMG submission 20087) | reverse complement strand
GGCGGTGATAGTCCACATCTGGGCCGCTTCCTGCATACTGTATTTCATGAGCTCACCACTGGCAGTTGTGTGAGCAGAGGAATCATTGGCAGGTGTGAAAGCGGTCTTTCGTGTCTGAGTGTAGTGTACCACGACTTCGTCTGCGATCTCGATCAAGGTTCGGACGACATCTTGCTTCAATCCCAGAGCAGCAAGTCCTGCGTCCCAGAAAGCCTTGCCGCGTTCTGTTTTATCGAGAACGGACGCAGGGACGAACGATGCAATAAATTGAAGATCCCGGAATAGTGTTTTCGGTCGAATTTCCGCATCGCGGAACAGGTCTTGTAGAACATCAACGATCATGTCCGTACTTGCTGGGTTTGCGACTGCGAGAGATCTTTCATTGGCACGATGTGTAGCTGCGACATTGTCGACCTGTTCAAGAGTATGAGACCGTCGCTCCCTGCAATTGCCAATGGCCTCCTCAAGGTTCTTTGCTTGTGGGGTGGTAGCGGCAGTATCGGTATGTCCGAATGCATTGATGTGTTGGACTTCAGGCGATTGAGGAGCAGCAGTCAATGATTCTTGACGAATACGGGGTCGGCGAGGAGTTGCAGGTGTGAGATACGCGATTATCAGATGCTCGAGCTCGAATAGTGCATTGAGTTTCGAATAGGGGTTTGGGTGCACAGAGAACATACGCAGAAGGCGCATGAAAGCCTTCCGATACGGAAAGTCCGGCGAATCGAGGTCCTTGGAAACGCTTTTTCGCACACCAATTCCAATGTGCTCGCTGGTAGAGCTTTCTGTCGTTGAATGGACATCAGGCGTTCCGTGTTCCGTTGATCTTGACCCCACTGAAGAAGGTCCTCTTTCCATCCTTGGACTAAGATTGTCGGGGTTATCCGAGGACACTTCGATCTTCTGGGCACCGCGTAGATCTCTAAAACTTTTTTTCTTCTCCAATGTTCTCTTCTTGCTTTTTCGTCGTACCTTGCGCTCAGTACGTTCCTTTCGCTCGATGCAATCCTCTCCTAGCGACCCGGAGAACCAAGAATCTGTTTCGCTCCCTCTCGCAAAGACCAAGGTTCCCAGATCACTGATCAACAAACTGGTGAGGGTCTGTTTGAGATCTGTGAGGAACCTTTGCTTGGTCAGGCTGGCTCGTTCTTCTTTCATCGTGACAGTTTCATTCATCGACGAAGATGATGTTCCCGGACGGTGACTACCAATGCTCGTGGTCGGTGACTGTGCTCGTGTTTGAAATGGTGACCAGAAGGTCGTCGAGGAGTCGATAGTCAAGACTGGACTGGCGACCCCAAAATAATCCTGAGAGTCCATCAAGTCTCCCGTATTACTCATCCTTGACATGCTGTATCTACCAGAATCGAAGCTCTGTTGAGAATTATTTCTAGCCGACATAGAACGGAGATCGCGAAGGCCGGCACCGGGTCGATTGAAATCGGTGCTTCGAAGACCTCGTCGAGCAGTCTCGGTTTCGCTGTGGTCATCCCCAGATAGATTCAGTGATCCGAGGCCACCTACAAAGAGATCACTCTTCGGTCTACCACCGTCCAAGAGGCGCTTATCTCGATGATAGAGCTCGCTGGACCACAATACAGGGCCTTCCATAAGGTTATCGCCAACAAGCTTGTTGATACATGTTTCAAGCTCCAAGCAAAAGCGGTGAATTCTCTCCTCGCCTTTGCAGAAGTTTTCAATGCCAAATTGAGAGAGCCATCGCAAGGTCTTCTCTGATTGTTCATCAGACAGTTTGTTTGGCCCGCCTTGTTCGTCGCTGGCAGCCATCATATCCATCACTTGGGCTTCGGTCTTGAGAAGGAAATTATTGGTCGACGACTTGGATGTATTGCGAGGCCGAAACCCTGCTGGTGGGAGATGGGTAGCCTTTTTCGGAGATGCCATGCATTTCAATGCCATAGCAATATTTCGAGCTCCCTCGTAAGCTGCTGAGTTCTTCACATCAGTGACATACCACATCTTATCACGGATTGCCTTCAGTCGCTTCATCATAGACTCAATCGTGACATCGTGTCGCTCTTGAGACTGCTTCAACCACACGAGCCATGCATCGTATTCTTCGATGGCGCTCGTAGATCGTCGAATCGAGTCTCTCGGGCCTCGAGAAAAAATGCTCAGAAGAGATGCAAAGCCATCCCTTTTCAGAGATGGCGATGAAAGTTGGTGCAGCTGATTCAATGTCTTCCACCACAAATGAGCGTTGACAAAGTCTGACTGCGCTTGGCATTGTGCTTCCGCGGCTTCGAGCATTGCTATCAGAACAGAGGGCGCTTCTCTGTCAGACTGCCTCTCGCTATCCGAGTCATGACGCTGCTTAGATGACTGTCTCGACTCCTGCACTGAAGCAATGTCTTGGATGCGATATGGGTTTTTGGACTGTGCCTGGGCTTGCGACGATGATCCAGGTCTGCTACGGTACTTCTTTCTTGGACTTTCCAGAGTTGACGTTCGGTTACTAAATGTTTCCGACTCGGATTTTGAGCGGAGAGATTGAGGAATCTCATAGTCTTCAACTAACTTCAGAACAGAGTTTCGTAGTTGGTGGTAATCTTTGTCCAGGTCTGGTCGAGAGCCGGGAGTTTCGTCATCACTATCACTGCTTGTTGTAAATTCTTCCTCGTGGTCATCCTCATCCGGGTCATGGGGCAACTGATGAGACAAAGTCTGGCCATCTGGAGACATGAAAAGAACAGTCCAATTCTCAGCGCAAGGGTGGCAGCGGCCATCCACACCTTCGGCACCGAGAGTTTGAGTCATTTCATAGAGGGCAACACGGAGCTCGAATCCGTCGTCCTCGTAATTGCTTTGCCGGGGCTTGGTGTTCTCCTCAAGTAAAGGTTCGTGCGATGTAGTGAAATCACTGATAACGGAAGATCCACTATTGCTGATGACGGACACATTATCAAAAGCATTACGCGCTGTGGTGCTCGGACTGGATTGTAGGATAGTAGACATCCCGGAAACAGAAGATGCAGAAGAGCGGATACTACCAAATGGAATATCTTTTGCCATGGAACTGGAAACCGGACGTTTCTCCGGGAAGAGAGCATTGACCATGGTCATAAGATCTGAGGGACCTAAAACCAGGTAAGGATGTACTTCCACAGTCTCTCTTAGAGACGTTATGGATCTCGCCGGAAGAAGTTTTGCTTTTGATCTCGAGGGTCTACCTGACCGAAAACGGGCCATAATATTCTCAATATGAGCTTTGACTGCAAGTGGCGTTGATGGGGTGTCTCTCCTAAACAAAAATTATCAGTCCCGCATATGACAACTAATTCATGAAGCTTACCAGAGCATATCTGCTACAAGTTTATGTGCTCTCATGACAACTTCCTTCAGTATTTTCTGTCGTCCGTATTCAGTGATGTGATATTCGGCCATCATTCCAAAGTACTACAGATATCAGCCATCTGCTGGAATAGAAGGAACAGATCCATACCTCGGGATGGATGACGACACTAGAAAGGAAGACTGAAAAGAACCATCTTGAGACAAAGAACTTTCTGGTAGAAAAGTGTAACTTGGGGTCAAGTTTCCTTAAAACGGCGTTCCCAAGTTCGATGAGTCCTTCTGGAATCCCGCCTGCTCCGGGGTCGTCAACAAGTTTAAACAGGCCGAGGACTGCTGCATCGTAGAACTCTTCTGCTGCAATGGTGTCCTTGGTATTTCGCGGCTCAACATGGATACGTGTACCTGCTTGATCCTCGGCTTTCTCAAGAAGGAAGGCTCCGTCCTCAAGGATTTTCATCAGATACCATTCCATGTTAGTCTTTCCGGACCAATCCCGCATGGCTGTCCATGCGTTAAGGACGCAAATGATAAACGTTTCGGTACCAGTCTTCCCATTGGAAATCAATTTGGCGCATGTGGTGGCCCACACATCTGTCCGCCTGAGATCTTCCCCAGAGTCAGGGCCGGCCGAATTTGCAAAGCAAGTATGAATTAAAGCAGATAAAGGATCATGACGCTGGAATGAAAGCAAACGCTCAACTGGAGAGGGTATATGCGCGGAAGTGCGATGATTGCTGGAAATATGGCCTTTTGACCGAGGATTATGGTATGGCAAAACAGTATTGATGCTCTCCATCCCCTGGTGAAATACTACAAGGGCGGACAGCTCCGCAGGTGTGAGGCTGCAAATACGGCTCGCCAGATAGTCCGGGTTTGTCCTAATCTGGGTCAAAAACTTCAAAAGGCTATCTCGAGAACGCTGGGGTATCTCATGCATAAAGGTAGAAGATGACAAGACACCAGAGTCTGCTGATCCTGTGGAATTTGTGCGGGAAGTGTCCAAATCTGGTTCCAAAAGCGCGTACCGACGGGTTGCATCGCAAGAGTTCCGGACATCATGGATGGCATTATAGAGATTTGCAAAGTTCTTCTTCTCGTCGGCCCTAAAATTGTCAACCAGAGTTCTGTGCGCCAACTCTCCACATCGTGCCAGACGAGCGGATAGAGCTGTTGAAACTAGTGACCTCTGCAACCGAATGCGAGAATGGGTTCTCTTCCTCTCCTGGTATGTGGAAAGTCGGACCAAATGCGCAAGCTCCTCTAAAGTTGTGGTAGCAGTGGCAGCGGTCACTGCGCTAAACTGCGGATTCAAATATTGGGACACATCCTGAAGTAATGGCAGCTGTGGCGCCTTGGTCGGAGTGGCTGGTCCTTCTGTTGCGCTTGACTTGGCTGTCGAAGCAGATGGCGCGTCTTTCCTACGCGGCGCGGGGGAAGGGGAAGAACGTCTTGTAGAGCTCCGAGTTCTTTCTCGGTCTGCAGGCTCTTTATAAGACGTGGGAGGTCTTTGGGGACTGCGCGACTGGTATCGATGAAGCCTGGGAGGCACAACAGTGTTTTCGGGAGGGGAAGGAGTGGGACTTCGCGAAGAGACCTGTGTAATGGTAGGGGAAACAGCTGTAGATACTATGTATCAGTAAATGGGACTGAAACATGGGAGTATGGACAGGAGAAACGAGAAAGGAGGGTCGCAGGCGATTAATGGCAGACAACATACGAGGAGAGGCGTGAGCGGGCCCTGGGAGGGAGAGGGATCTCTGCATTTGTATCATGACTCCATCTGGTAGGGGACTGGCTGCGACCTCGAGCTTTCCAGCGTCGAGATGCCAGTCGAGCAAACAGGAAGTATGGGGGAGAAAGAGGAGGAAGGATTTCTCGAGGACGAAGCTCTTGTTGTCGTCCAAAAGCTGTTATTATTGTCGCTGGTGAGCTTCCGTCTCGTCTTTAGGTGAGCGGGGCGGGAGCTGATGCTAGTTAGCCCCGATAAGAGAGGCGGGACGGCTCGGTTGCGGGACAAACATCAAACAAAAACATCAACTCTCCATCATAATGCCGTCTGTTCTTCAGATCTGTTACGGAGGTACAGAGAAATACGGAAAAATTAAAAAGGAAAAAGGGACAGATGAAAATGTTTCCGAGGCGAAGAATCATTTGCCTCTCGCGCCGGCCACCTGCCACTTGGACTTTCCTTTCACTCCACTCCACTCCACCCCACTCCACTCCACCTCTTTGGTCTTCTGCTCCCTCGTTGCGCTCTTCCTATAGCGTGGATTTGCTGGCAACACCGCCATGCATCCTTGCCTCAGCCCGACTCCGTGTTCCAATCACAACGCTGCAGCCAACTCAATCCCAAGCCTGGCCGCAGGGATGACAGCAGACACTCCTCTAGAGTTTAGTGCTTCTCCTCGCCGTCTCCAATCTCAGGTGCAGAAGCGTTGCAGCAAGTGTGTGCAGGACGACTGGTTAGAGAAGACTTGAACATGGCTCCTTTCAGCCTCCTACAGATCCAGCGTGCATATGTCATGCAGCTACGAAGTAGCTTTGGAGACACACAGGCTTCTCAGGTGGCACGTTGTTGGCTGGATACGACGGAAAGTTTGCCTCCTGGGCCAAATCCGACTTCGCCCTGACTTGACTGATCTAATATGGCTGAACCACTGCCATGGAGACTAGGATAATGGGGTACACTGAATATGGAGACTGGAATTGACTAGGACAAGGACTACTGTACTGGAGAATCGAGATGAACGAACCGCTGGCAGAGGTCGCTCAGGAGGCACGACATCACCAGCAACCAAGCTGAAGACTCGTCACATCGCTAGGGAAGGAGTGCCCGAGAGCGAGTGGCGACGAAACATCGATTGGGATCTGTTCAATCTCTCTCCTTACGTCGCGCTCCCTCCGGATATTTGCCCTACCTTGCCCTCCCAAAGGAGACGAATAGCGGTACGCCGACAGGACTACTCCTTTCATTCCGTATGGTGTATCGCGACAACAGAATGGCAGGCGATGCGCTGGTCGCCGGAAAGGTCGCATGCAGAAATCGATACCATGGAATCCTGGGATATATTGAACTTGCTGTCCACTGACTGTGTGCCTGAGTGGGCCAAGACCTTGTGCCGGTTATTGCATGTGTTGCCAGCACATCCTGCCTTAGCGAAGTTCCTGTACCCTTCAGCCTCGACTTCTCTACTCAATTCGTGACACTTACTGCATCAGCTATTTACGTTCCAAAATTGTCTCGTTCATTCACATGCAATACTGCTAACAAGATGTCACCAGGCTATCAGATGCTCACTTCCTGTCGAGACATTGCCCAGGTCCACTCTCGTGACTGGCTTGGATCACATTTTTGTCACGTGTCGCTGCTTTTATATTTCGTCCTTCATAACCACCTACCTTTCAATCAATCTTGGGACGCTGTTGTCTAACGGCAGCTTTGATATTCAGCAGAGACATCCCCAAAGCCTCTGAGTTTTTGATATTTCTTTTTGCTGTACAAGCCTTCCGTAAAGTCTGTCTCTCCATGTACCTTTGAGTAGCTACATAGATCCACATTTTCATCTTCAGTCTCTTGGACCATGCCTTATGGCGAATCATTCTTATTTATGGTTTTCATTGCTTGATGACGCCTGATACAATTGCATTCTTGTGTGCGGCTAGATGCGAATGGATGTAGTCAACAGTGGAACCGGACTTCGGATTCTGAAGTCCGTTCGGCGCAATGGTCCTTCCGAGCAAAGACCTAACCTCACCAAATAGTTCACCACGTTCTCATGATCAAACCGGAGTTCAATTTTATTCTATATTTCTGATTACTCGTCTTGCATTATCGGCAATATCAATTCCGGATTCTCCCTCTCGCTGGATCACTCAAGCTGTGACTGGTCACCTCAATACAGTACGCCTTCCTTTTCCAGAATTTCCAGTATCCGATTCCGTGCTCGAAAGATATGACCGAAAGCACATACGGACGAGCTTGTGGGCACTGTTTCAAGTCTAAGTCCAAATGCGTATTCCGCCCTGGTGGTGAAATTTGTGAGAGGTTCGGTCCCTAGGCAGCTGTATTCTGCAGCTTCCCACGGTCGTTGCTTGACCAAAGCTCAACAACACATCTAGATGCCATCGTCTCAAGAAACAATGCACCCCGGCAGAATCTATCCGAAAGCGAAGTTCTCAAAATAGCTCAGCAGCGAGAACTGCTAAGCTTGAAGAGAAACTAGACGGTATTGTTTCTCTGCTCCAGTCAGTAACTGGAACGGCTGTCCCATCGACATCTGTACCATCACTAAGTAGTCACGTCCCGCTGGCACTTTTGAATACTGGTGGAGCTTCTTCGTCCTCTGGCCAGCCGGCCGGTTCCATTTCGACCCCAGTCTCTTCCAACGCAGACGAATCGGAACCACAGCATAGTAATGTTGCGTCAAGCTTTGTCCCAACAGTCTTGAATCAGACTAGACTGGACAGTCTCCCGGTGGAATTCCCGTGCGGAAACAAGCCCCGTCCAGATGAGGCTGAACGTCGACTAGCCGTGTTTCGCTCCGATATGCTACCGAATTTTGCTTGTATACATTTACCTTCTACGGTATCTACTGACGAGCTCCGCCAGTCACGCCCGTTTTTGCTGCAATGCATCATGGTCGTCACCTCGACATCAGTGCAAGAGAAGAATCTTCTATCAACAGAATTAGTAAAGACACTCACTCATGAGGTTTTTGTCCTGAATCAAGGTCATTTCGACCATCTCGCTGGGCTACTGATTTTTCTAAACTGGTAGGTCGGCATGAGCGCAATCCACCTGTTTGCTACCTGTTGATCAATTGTCTAGGGGCAACGATTTTGGGAACAAAAATCATCTCGTGCAGTTATCTATGTCACTGGCACAGGACCTACGTCTGAACAGGCCTTTGGTAGATGAAGGGGGCCACAAATTTGCGAGACGTAAGTAGGATCTCGAACTCGATTCTTCCCTCTTCTCGTTCCACAATTTGCCATTTCATATTGCCATACTCGGTTGCTGATTAAGACTGACTTAAATCGCCACTTGCCTAGTGGTCGCTTGTGGTGTAGGTTCTGTAACAGAAATTCACACGATGGAACACCGTAGGGCGGTTCTGGGCTGTTTCTTCGTATCATCTCTGTCAGTATACCTCTCTGTTATGCTTTCGGTCGATGACTGATTTTTACAGTGTATCGTCTTTCTTTGGAAGGATTGATCCTATGCAGTGGACGCCATTAGTGAGTTCTGATGCACTTCCATGAGACAATTGAGATTTGCAACGGAGCCATAACTGCAACCTTTGTCCTTGGAGCTGAGTGCATGCTGACTTCTACCTAGATGGACGAGCATCTGCGTACTGTCGAGGAAAGTAAGGAGTGCTTGAATGACGAGGTATTTGCGGCACAGATTCGCCTGCAGCTTCTTCTACATCGCTCCTATCAAATGCGGGACTTAGAATGTGAGGGTTCACAGCGTTCAAAACTGCTCTCAGGCCTTTACTTGAAAGCACTTCAATCGCAACTACAAGACATCAAAGCGTCAATTAACTCAAGACTGCAGCAAAACTGTAAGCTCTAATGTAGTATATATCAGGGCTCCTGCTAACGTTGTATCAGTTTCTTTAATGGCATGCTTTCACTACACCAAAGTATCGATACATGAACGAGCATATCCAGCAGATGCAGCACTCTCGTGCAACATGACCGGTCCCCAGCACCTTCAGTGTTTGTGTACTTCCCTTGAAGCGGCAAAGTCTTTCGTCGACCTCACCTTCATGATGCCGCCTGCAAGATGGATCGAAATGCCACTGCATTTTCGTATTCAGTTCATGCGGTGCCTCGTCGCGCTATACAGACTTTCCGTTCATGAAGATCCAGCCTGGGACAAACAAGCTGTACGAAAAACAATTGATCTGATGGCCGTCTTTGACCACGTCATCACGAGCATGGAGCAGAGAAGCGTTGAAATAGGGGATCCAGACGATGACATAATCATCCACCTTTGCAAAGTCATGAAAGGTTTCCGTGCCTTTTGTGCTCCGAAACTAGCTCCGGATGAAACGACACTGAGAGAGTCAAATAGTCAGGCTGCCATGGATGAAGACTTTTTGTTCCCGGAATTTATGGATTTGGCAGATGATGCCTGGTTACAAGATGTGCTCGGATGGTCTGCATTATGAATGCGTGGATGTACGAATAGCAATGAATGCAGCACAATCTAATAGGCAATTGATCAACTCTTGAAGCCATGCAAGTCAATTGAAATGTTTTCGATATACACTTTCCTATGTGCAAGAGTTTTTTGGACGAGGGGGTCCGACTGGAAGGATGTTTCCACCAGGAGCGGATTTCGGATTTTCAAGCCCGACTCAGGCGCGGCTGCAAGACACTCATCTCCCAGAATCGAATCAGGCACCCGGGCTTTACACAAGATCTATCCTATCTCCTGGAATAATGCGGCGCATCCAAAAGGCCGATTTGAAGTGGATCATGTCAGTTTCTAAGATATAGTTGGCAGGCTCCCCCGCAATAACTATGACTTACCACTGACGCTCATGGTCACTTGCCGCAACTACTCGCATCTTTTATCCTTGAACAACCGACATTATGGCTTCCTTGTCACCAAGCTCGAATTCAACGCTCACAATAGACATCGAGAAACTGCCAGCAAATGCATCCCCTGCTGTCGCCAATTCAAGACCCTCTTCACGACAGTCACAAACGGCTAAGAACATGGACCAGGAGGATCCCTCCAAAGGACCAGAAGAAGAGCCATACGTACATGATTTCTTGACGGGACCCAAGCTCTACATGGCGTTGTCAGGGGCTACTCTAGCTTGTTTTTTGGTCCTGCTCGATGCTGCTATCATAGCTACCGTATGTTTAAGAAACAAAAGGTCAATTGGAATAATGAAGTTGGAATCCTGATTCGAATACAGGCCATTCCTCAAATAACCACAGACTTCAAGTCATTGCCTGATATCGGGTGGTATGGAAGTGCGTATCAGCTCACGAGGTTTGTCTCGCCCTTGGTCACTTCATCAGTGTATGGTGGAATTCACACATCACCAGCTCGGCATTCCAACCATTCAGCGGGAAAATCTACGCACAATTCAGCACAAAGGTATGCCTCCACAAGCCTATGGCAAGCTGAAGTCTTTACTGACTTGACTCACTTAGTGGTCTTTCCTCATGTTCTTCTTCATCTTCGAACTCGGCTCTCTGCTCTGCGCCGCCGCCCAAGATTCGGTCATGTTGATTGTAGGCAGAGCAGTCGCTGGTATAGGTTCATCTGGTCTGATCAATGGTGGATTGACTATCGTTTCTGCTTGCTTGCCTGTTCACAAACAGCCTGCTGCGACTGGTATCCTGATTTCCTTCTGCCAGCTCGGCATCGCGCTTGGTCCTATTTTGGGCGGAGCTTTCACAGAATACGTGTCTTGGCGCTGGTGTGAGTTATTCTGACGTCTCGAACTGTTGACGTGTTAATGTCTCTATAGGCTTCTATATCAACCTCCCCATTGGAGCCGTAGTGGCAGGATTCATTGGTCTGATTGGTATTCCAGAAGCGACCCGAAAGCTGCCTGTCCGTCAAGTTCTGGGCACAGCTATCTCCTCTCTTGATCTGGTCGGCCTCGGGATGTTCGTGCCTTCTGCAGTCATGTTCTTTCTCGCTCTTTCCTGGGGTGGTAACGGTATGTATCTAAAAAGCCCACTGTGTTCTCTATAGGTGCAGTCTCTGACTTGCCAATTACTAGACTATGCCTGGGGAAGCGCCACCATCATCGGCCTGTTCTGCGGATCTTTCGTCACAATCGTCATCTTTCTCGTCTGGGAATATCGCAAAGGCGATGCAGCCATGGTCCCATTTTCGATCCTACGCATGCGAATCATGTGGTCTGCATCATCTACGATGTTCTTCTTCCAGGGTGTCCTGTTCTGCGCAAACTATTACCTTCCGATTTACTATCAAACGGTCAGAGGGAAGAGTCCGATCACGAGCGGAGTCAATATGTTGCCCATCGTCATGTTCCAGGTGTTCATGGCAGTGGTTTCTGGAGTCTCGGGTACATTTCCCCTCATCCACCTTACACTTCATGAATACTGACATCAGTACAGTACAAAAGTTCGGCTATTATCTCCCATTCGTCGTCGCAGGCACTTCAATAACCGCCATCGGCTACGGTCTCTTCTCCATCCTCGAGCCATCATCTTCAACAGCACATTGGGTCGGATTTGAAGTCGTCTTCGGACTAGGTGCTGGCTGCGCAGGTGCAATGGCCTTCATCGCCATGCAAAGCGCCATCCCCGCAGCCCAGATCTCCGTCGCAATGGGCACCCTCCTCTTCATCCAGAATCTTGGCGGCGCAGTCTGGCTTACTATTCCGCAGATCATTTTCTCATCATCTCTGCGTAGTACTATCCCGCATTATGCGCCTGACGTTGATGCTAGGACTGTTATTGCTGCGGGCGCCAACTCGGTCAGGGAGGTGGTGAGTGGCACTGATCTCCCGGGTGTGCTAAAGGCGTATAATGTTAGTATCAACAGGGTGATGTATATGGGTGTTGGGATTGCGTGTGCGGCGTTTGTGTGTGGTTGGTGGATGGGTTGGAAGAATGTCAGGCCAAAGAAGACGGAGGATGGTGAGCAGGGACATAAGAATGAGAAGGCAGATGAAGTTGCTGTTTAGAGGGTTCTTCATGGTGACGTGTAGGTGTGAGGGGCTAGATTGTGTTTGCCTTGCTTAGACGACTTACTGAGACAGCATTATAAAATACTAAACTCCAATCTATCTATAAAATACTAATCTCCAATCTATCTAATTCAAAGTTCATATTCTCACGCTACAAATTGACCTTACCATTCATCAAGACTATCACCGCTACTCTTCTCGCAGTTGCTGCTGCCCAAATCCGTAATTCCACTGTCAACCCTTCTCTCGACAGGTGATGGTATCATTCGTGGTTGTCTCTCTTGATCGAGCCAATCGCCCAGTCAAAGTTAGTCTCGCCTCTCAAGCCTGTGCAGGTTCGTAGCATCAATCTGCTGGAGAGATCTCAACGTCAGTGACTGTTGACCGCCTAAGCGAGCCCCCGAAATTGTCCCCGCCTTTGCGATCCGAACCACGACATCTGTAGGGAATTGCCCTTTGACTAAGAAGCTGTATGCCGCTTCCGAAAGAATGCGTACACTGCTCCTCTTGGGACGCTTAAGCAACTCAAGCTTCCAATTCGTCTTCAGTCTCGCACATATCAGCATACCCCTCCAAAGCCAAGCCAATGACCTTCACCAGCGGGAATACATGGTGACTGCCAGTAAACACTTCCGCCCATATCCGCACCACTGCAACACTGAGTCTCTTGACTCCCATGCTTCCCTCGATACTACTGCCGTCTTCCGGCTCTACTGCGAAGTGAGTCTCGCCTACAATGCTCCGCACCATTTCAAGCAGATTCCGCTCGTCGACTGTAAGATCCTCTATGGATTCGGATATCATAGATAGCCACCTACCTACTGATCATCAGCAATCTTCGAAAATTTAGGGGTCGAGACACATACTGAGTAGAAAAGCACACTCCAAATTCCCAAGACTATGTTGCATACTCCAAAGTAGCGTGTGTGTATGTGCAACGAATTTAATGCCGATCTTGACCGGAATACTCAAAGCATGTGCCGCTTGTAGGATCGCTCTACTCATCAAGGGGCTTCTTGTAAGCCGTGGACACGCTTTCAGCGTTCTTGCAATGACATGTGGATCTCTCGTCTCCAACCCTCGACACGGCCCGAGATCGCAATGTAGTCTTATGTACGCGAGTCTCAAGAGCGCAGTGGAGCTGAATGCTACTGGCCCGTAGGGATTCATGGGATCTAGGCTGCTTTCCGGGGCTTTTTCCCAGCCGATCTGCCAGGTGCGGAGGACTTGCCCGAGTTTGGAGATCTCGGATGGTTGCAAGCTACCGTTCATGGCGGACGGGATGGAGATCGTGCTGACTTGGCGGATAATGTAGATGTGTTGGATGATGGCATGGACGAGGACGTAGTTTCCCAGGGATGAGATTGGAGGCAAATCATCTTCTCCGGGGGAGAAAAGCTTGGATAGAGCGTGGTGGAAAGAAAGGGGTACCTGTGGCGAGCTTTTCCGTGCGGATTGCCAGTCCTCGGCGGATGAAGCCCGCCACTCTTCGGCTGAGTGAGGTAGATTGAGTTTTAGTTCTGAGGTGCGCAGGATTGGCGGGTTGTCGTAGGCGATGGAGTGGAGATTGAAGAAACAGTACGCGATACACTTTGTTCGACAGTCGCTCTCTAGTAAGACCCAGTCTTCCCAGCGAAGTCGGCTGTTGGAATATTCAACAACTTCCAAGCCGTGCTCTCGAATCAAGAGAGCCAGCTGGTTTTGAATACTTGTAGCTTCTCTTAATAATGGAGGTGGCCCCCACATACCCATGGCCATCATGATGAGCAGTGTTTGAATGGTTCCTAGTCGTGCTTGGGATGATGGAGACCTTGGGCGTTAGCACACGATCAATATCACAAAGTAGGCACCATACCAAATATCATCTTTTGCACTGTTTATAGGAGTGCTATATGAATTGATGGGTCTTGGTGTCGGAAAGTCTCCTGGCGATGTATTGGAACCTGGCGACTTGCTCAGCGAAGCACTTCTCGGCCTCGGCGACGATAAAATATCAGCGACTTGCTGGCTTTGTCGTCTCCTTATTTGTTCGGTAGCTACTGACTTGGCAGCGTACCAGAGTTTGTTTCCCCTGGCACTTTCGAAGCGATACTGAGCGCCCACTGCAGCTATGGCAAGGACTAACTCAGGGACGAATTTTGATACCGAGAAACTGGGAATGTGGAGAAATGGGAGATGTTGATTGAAACCAGTGATATATCCCTCGAAGTATCGAGACAAGGTGTGTCGTGTTGGTAGAATGAAGTCTTCTGGTAAAACAGCTGCAAAGTCTTTCAATTTGTTTTGAATCGTTCTGTAGTCCTGACCGGATACCTTCCATGGTGGACCGGCGCGAAGGAAGTCTGCCTGTGGCCGGGGTTTGCTTTGCATGAGAGTCTGGTCTTCTGGTCGTAACAATGGCGGAGGCGACCCGAACTGGCTCAGAGCATCGTTGCTATTTTCGGACAGAGAATTGTGATCAGTGATTTGGTGCTGCCCCACATCTTGAATGGGATTTGGTCGAGACCAGAGAGAGACTGGGAGATCAGAATCATAAACAGTAGCCGGTAGATAGAAGTTTGAGATGTCAAAGTTATCGAAAAACAGGTTGTAATCCCCAGGTATGTCGACGGTATCAGACATGAGGAAGTCATGGTTATCTACATAGACAGGTGGAAGACCCGTAATACTCCCATTTTGAGGATCGACCTGCCCTGCAAAGAATCCAGATTGAGAGATCGGAGCTACTTGGGCATTGTTGGAGATATTCTGGTGGGAAAAGGGGGATGGAAAACTGCTTGGGTCGTGCGATGTCCATTGGGGCGGCCTGTTGGTGTCAACGGATGCTTGAGTAGTCACAGGACTTGGTATGGTAGTAGCGATAGAGGGACGCGACCGTCTATCTTCTCGATCTATTCCTTCATCATGGACTAGCTTTTCATGCCTGAGCAATATGTCCCTTTATTTCGGTTAGTTGTATCTTGGTAGTGTTGAAGTTCTGTCAACTTACCGCCTCGCGAACGCTTTACCACAAGAACACGAGAACGGCTTCTCTTTCGTATGAGTCCGTTCATGGCGCTGTATATGCTCGAGGCGGTGGAATACATCAGGGCAGAAACGACAGCGGAATGCCTTTGGCTTTTTCTTGCTGCGTCCTGGCGCAGCGGATGGAAGGGATGGAGTTTCTGGGGCGTCGTTCATTTCAGATCTTCGCAGGACAAGGTATCCCTTAATCGATGCGCAATTTAAGTGAGACACCTTTTGTCCCTACTCAAGATCGATGCCACACATACAGAATGAGACCTCTTTCGCTCGTGCTTGATACTTTTGGGGCACAGCTGTAACTACATGCAAGTTTGGGCCGATGGGTTAACTAATGCGGGGTAGTTCGGCAGCAAGCCGCCAAGTCTTGCGCCACATGTGGCTGCATTGTCACTGGGAACGTTGGAGCATCAAATCAGTACCAAAGTAATGTGAATGGTACAGAATATTAGCTTGAAAGTTGCAATACTCTCACAGTACTCAAAACATTCAAGATCTCTCAATCTTCTCCAAAACTCAGCGACATGGCTTCAAGTGATGTTGGCGAGCTTATCTGTTTGGCATCGCTCCCTAAGAACATTCTAAAAAAGCGTTCGATGATGAAGGAGTTTCCAACGTCTGAAGGGGTGAGTAGTTCAATTAATAATTATAAAATCCCTCGCCCGATTTCACTCCCAATTTTCCTTCTTTGATCATGCGTGCCAACAAATCTCGAGGTTGCTGCGGCAATGAGTCTCTATTTTCTGCATAGTGCTCCTCAATGTCCTTGACAACATCCAATCCTACAGTGTCCATTTGCTCAAATGGCCCTTTAGGTGTCTTGAGCACAGACTTATAGATAGCATCAATCTCTGATGGCGTTGCAACTCCTTCGGCTGCTACGAACAATGCTTCACGCTTGATCGCTGCCCAAATTCTGCCCTTGGCGTCAACGAACGTACTTTGAAATATGCCTTGGAGTCAATACCTGTTGTAGATATAGCCATTGGAGTTTTTCTTAACATGAAATGGATCAAATCCGTGATTTTTGCATTCTTCGATGAGCCGAGCGATGATTTCTGATTTAGTAATGGTTGAGCCCATAATTTCAACCGCTGGGGTCTCAGGGGGCCAGTCTGCGCCAAATTATAAGCGAATATTCCGGCCATAATTCAGAAACAATCCTGCACTTTCCATACATACATGAGTGTAAGCTAACACATCTTGAGGCTTGCTTTAAGTCTGAACCTTCAATGATCTCTTGAATTGTGAAGCTACTTGAGTTTGATGCAACGATTGTTTCCTCGTCCGCCAGCTCGTCCAGCTGCTGGACAACGGAGCGTTTGGTCTTTAGAGACTCAGGGACATTCTGGTTGCTGTCAATAACACGGTTCACTGCTGGGTAGATCCGAAATCCAGACTTACTTCCACAACTAGCCAGGCACTTTTTAACGCTTCGTTCAAGTTCTCTCCACCAAAGGTCGTAATACTTCCACCTTGGTGTCCGTCACTCTTCCCGACCGTATTCTTGAAGTTGTCAATATCCTTCAGTGCTCCTTCTAGGGCAGCCGGCGCTTGATCGACAAGGTGGACTGGTCTTCCCCGACTTGACCACATATAAGCGAGGCGCCTCCCTTGAGTTCCTGCACCCAGGATGGCAACAGCATTTCTCATGGTTATCAGAGAATAAAACGAGGACCGAGGACTATTGATTATGATAGATTGTCAGATGACGGTAAGTTGGGACTCTACAACAAATCTCTTATGTCGACCTACACCACGAGGCTCAAGTAAATATTTCCTATCCTGTTGCCATCCGTTGCCACTAACTGTATGAAATGACGGAAGTGCTAAATGAAATGGCTGTCGAAGGCTGGGCAGGAGGTGAGCCATTGACATTCCTGCCCGCACGACTTTTTTACCCCGCGTTGCCCTCACTGCCCGCACTTTCTCCTCACCAGCCGGTGCCCGCACGCCACAAAACTTCCTTCCCGTCCGCATTCCTCAATGCATCTTGTTAATCCACTCAGAACAAACGATCAAGTCCAATGAAATCAGCGATAGGTGTCATTCCGGACGCGGGGTGCCCTTGATCGAGGATTGTGGATCCTAGGACGGCTGCAACCTTGGCAGAATGATGAGAAAAGATGATTCTGGGGAAGACCCCCATCTTTGCGGGGAACCTAGCACTCAGCAATCTTTATATTAAAAGCCGTCCTTCTTCCAAATACATTCTGTCTTTCATAGTCCATCTATATTCTCATTGTACACCTGGTGGTACAAGATGACGATCTCATACAAAGTCTCCCGCCAACAGGCTTCATCCGAAGTCGAGGACGAGAAAGTTGTCTATGCAAATGACGAATTTGCTCACAAGAATGAGGTGCCGGTGAGCAGATTCCAAGCATATTAACATGATTGATCTCACAAATTTAAATAGGCAGCCAGGAATGTTCATGATCCCAATTGGTCGGGCAACGGCGTTGACACCTCCATGGTCAACCGAGAAAAAACCCTCCGCAAAATGGACATCCGCTTGATCCCCATGCTCGCAGTGCTATACTTGCTTTCCTTCCTCGACCGTGGCAACATCGGAAATGCGAAGATTCAAGGCATGCAGGATGACTTGAAGCTCACTGGCCAGCAATACAACATGTGTGCGACCGTGTTTTTCTTCACGTACTGCGCCTTCGAAATTCCATCCAATCTACTTCTCAAACGATTCAGACCCTCTATCTGGTTGCCCAGTATTATGGTAGCTTGGGGATCAGTCATGACTCTCATGGGGTTGGTGCACAACTATCATGGGTTGCTCATTGCGAGACTGTTCCTGGGTGTTGCTGAAGCAGGCTTATATCCAGGTGTTGCCTACTATTTGACTATGTGGTAAGTCTGACCAGGCTCCTTGGTATTTCCCTATACTGATCCGTATAGGTATTGCACCGAAGAACTTGCCTTCCGCCAGGGCCTCTTCTTCAGCGCAGCAAGTGTTGCAGGCGCATTTTCCGGCTTGCTCGCTTACGCCATCGCGAAAATGGATGGTGTTGGAGGTAGAGCTGGCTGGCAATGGATCTTCATCCTCGAAGGGCTCTTGACTGTTGCAGTAGCCTTTGCTTCATTCTTCTTGCTCTATGACTTCCCAGATACAGCCGGATTCTTAAGCGTAGAAGAGAAGGCGTGGGTAGTCCACCGTTTGAAGTACCAAGGCAGTAAGAAGAGCGGGCGAGCTGTTGCTGAATCGGAACACTTTGAATGGAAATACGTCACCAAAGGTACGCTCTTGGTCACTCAGCGGGTTGTCTGGACTATGACTAACAATTAACAGCACTGACCGACTGGCAACTGTACCTCAGTCTCCTGATGTATTGGGGAATTGTTTGCCCTCTGTACGGCATCTCTCTCTTCCTACCAACCATTATCAAACAGCTTGGCTACACATCTACCACAGCTCAACTCCTCACCATTCCAATCTACTGCACCGCTGCAGTGCTAGCTATCATTGTTTGTTGGTGTTCCGACAAAGCTGCCAAACGCGGTGCCTCTCGCTGGCCCTATGTCTTCTTCCCAATGCTTGCTATCCTCATTGGATTCATCATGGCTATTTCAGGATCAGCTCACGGCGGTGTGCCTGGAGTTGTCTACGCTGGTGTCTTCATCGCAACATGTGGCATCTATCCAGCCTTCCCAGGAAATATCACTTGGATCAGCAACAACCTTGCAGGTAGCTACAAGAGAGCAGCAGGCAGTACGTATTGGGGAAGCCCATTCTCTTACTTCTCGTTGTCTTGGGACTCGAATTTTTCCCGAGACATGTCTTATCCTTCTCTTCAAACATATCTGATGAACAATAACTGACACCCCATTGCGTAGTGGCTTTCCAAATTGGTGCCGGTAATCTAGGCGGAGCAATGGCAAGCAATTTCTACAGAAGCGTGGACGGACCAAAATTTCTGCTTGGGCATGGTTTGGAGATTGGGTTCGTGACATTGGGTCTCTTTGCGGTTGTTGCTTTGAGATTGAATTATGGACGCATCAATGCAAAGAGAGAGCGCAGTGGAGAGGCTGAAGGGCTTACGGATGAGGAGTTGGCTGATCTTGGCGACAAGAGCCCCACTTTCCGTTACACTCTGTAGACTCAGATCAGAGTCTACGGTGCATGGCCATATTGAAGAAGTTTAAAGAGAATTCATCGAATCGAGATTGAACGTTCTAACCCCTCAAATACGTACTTGATGCTACCGTAAATGCTACATTATCACTTGAGAATACACTAACAGTTCAAATAACTCATCAATAATTTGCAAAAAAGATCCTCAATCACTGGGTACGATTGTTGGGACGAATGAACGGCCTTGTCGATGTTACCTAACTTCCATCTCGATGCCACAGGTCTTTCATCATCAGTCCCGCTTGGACACAGCGTTGGGGCTGTTGATCCCCTGAAAATAAGCGAAAGGCGCTGAAATGGACGTTTTACAGCGACTGCAGCGCCAGGAATTGGCGAGGACAACAATACCCCGCCAACCCCGCACCTGACCATTTTCGTGAGTTGAATATCCAACCAGAAGCTGGACAATTCAGATAACCAAACGCTACGACGCATACAACCTGGGATCAAACAAACGTCGTACAGATTCCCGTTACAATGATGCAAATGCAGCTATGGCTGGGCTTGGGGTTATCGAGCTCATCCCATTGTGCCACAAATCAGACCACAAATCTGATGTTGCCTCAAACTCCCGCGACCAGGTGATCTGATCCCGAAAGCTATTTTCTTCATCATAGACAATAAAACCACCTTCGAAATCCCCATCAGCACCTCAATTCTTGTTTTATCTCATTGCTTGAGTTTATATATCTGGAAGGTCTTTCCGTCGTTCTTTCCCAAGTCTTCAGAGCCCACCTCACACCACCAGGATGGCAAGTGCACGCCCAATGCAGCATATCTCACGGGAGGAGCTTCACACGAGTCTGGAAGCTCGAATTCAGTATCTGCACAGTTTCCTCGATTTCAGCAGCAGTAAGTATCATCCTGCACTTGGTTCAATCTTTTAACAGAAAAATTGTAGGGGATGTTGAAGCTCTGGTCTCCGGAGCCAAGTACATTAAAGCTTTGATTCCAGCAGTCGTCAACATCGTGTACAAAAAACTTTTACAATACGATATCACTGCTAGAGCTTTCCAGACGAGAAGTACAAGTTTTGAGGGCCCAATGGACGCCACTCTCAATGAAGACAGTCCTCAGATCCTTCACAGAAAAATGTTCCTAAAAGCCTATCTTATCAAGCTTTGCTCGGATCCTACGCAAATGGAGTTCTGGGAGTATTTGGATAAAGTGGGGTAAGTAAACGTTGTCTACATTGGTTGTATGACACTCACATATAATTCAGAATGATGCACGTGGGTCTAGGACGAGCGCATCCATTGCACATCGAGTACATTCACTTAGGCGTCTGTCTCGCATTCATTCAGGACATCATGACCGAGGCCATCCTGTCCCATCCAAAGCTCTCTCTGCATAGGAAGACAGCTTTGGTTAAGGCACTGGGAAAGATTATATGGATCCAGAACGATCTGTTTGCAAAGTGGCATCTACGTGATGGATCCGAGTTTGCTATTGAGGAAGCTGACATTATCGTGGAGAAGGAGGGATATCTGCATGGGAAGAAGATCCTTGTTGATCCAGACCAAGAGGTGGAAGAAGAGACTGAGGGATCGAAGACGCCAACCAAGCCTGGGGTCTGTCCTTTTAGTGGGGTCGTGAGTGGGATAGACAGGTTGGATTTCGCGGATGTCAGCGATGCACCAAAAGCTTAAAGAGGGAATCATTCAAAAGGCTTTTTTCGTAAAAAAGTTCAGGAATATGTAATTGGTATAATTATTGGTCATAGGTCTGCGGAGTTCCGGTAAGGGTTATTAGACATTCCGTTCAGGGACAGAGACATCTCAATTAACTACATAACAAGATTTCCAATTAACGTGAGACCATTTGAGTTAGCGGGTCAACTTGCAGTGGGAATGTTGTTCCCATTCCAAAGTGGCCGCCAAAGGTTGCCGATATGTCGTGTTGGCTGAGAAGGACACAAATATTTCTTCACTACAGACATTTCCTTCTCCTTTGGTCTCAGATTTCCAACTTGATCCCTGGAATTATTCCTAGTTTAGCTGGGTTCCAATTCTAAACTGGAGGATCGGCAAATAGAGCAGTTGCCGCGGAAGACACTACGAACTCGATGGCGTTGATGCTCTTACCGGTTCTGTGTTCTTTCAAGAAAATGCTAAGCCTCAGAGAGTTACCGCAGGGGAGAGATCCCGGCTTGGAGAAGCTTATTCATAAGGTTCCATTCTAGTCACGGTTGTGGCACTTTGAGAGATCCGGCGACAGACTTACCTGCATAAGCTGCAGTCGGTACAAATCCAGCACTGGAGAATATATCCACACACAGCAGCGTCGAACCCGGTATGATCCTATTAGATTCATTACTCTCGCCAGAATCTGGTTTCATTTGTTCTACATGCAAAGGTACAATAAACCTACTGATTAGAGGCAAGTCGTTGCATATTGGGCTTTGAGATTTTGCTCTTCGAAGCTAGAGGTAGGAACGCAATAGCTCTACTCATTTGCTGTCAAAATCCTAAGTGCTTAGCAGCAGTCTGTATACGTCATTCATCATATGTAAAGAGTCCTGTTAATGATTTTGGGCTTGGTCAGAAAGGTAAGGTGCCAAGGTGCGATGCTTCTATGTGCGACCGATGGCTGTTCTGATCTTACCTCTGGAGACCCGTGGTACCTCGAATTATAATTCGCTCACTTATCATGTGGGTATGATGATCAGACATATCGTGACACGGTTCAAATTTCCAATTGGTGAAAGGAGGCTCAGCTAAGCTTCCCTGACAGACTTAGCGCGTTCTTAGGTGACAGATCAACGTGTGCTAAACGCTTGTTAGGAACAAGCTTCTTGCTCGATGAGGTCTAAATAATCCCTTATTCTACCAGACAGCTTCAATTCCAATCAGCAATAAATGTCTCAAGACACAGTCGACATTGACTTCTGCTTACTAGTGAGCCGCAGCGATTGCCGACTGCGTACTCTTCTGGAGAAGAGAGGGTCAGATGACGTGGATGCGGTACAATCTTTATTGTTGATGAGAGAAAAGTGAGGGGTTGGCGAGCAACGGGAAGTGCTTCATACAGCTGTACACAGCTTTAGGCAGTATGTTCAATACTTCTGGTAAATACGAACTCTCGTTTATTGAATCATCACCATTTTATGATTTCATAAGTTTCTGGTATCAGGTCAAACTATTAGAGTATCTTCATGTTTTAGTCGCTAGAAATGAAGCAGGTAGTAAGAGATACTGTACGCTGTTGCAAAATGATAGAAATTGTATGAGCAGCTCTCCAGAAGCTTTGACTGTCTTTACTGTAATGGGAATTATGAAGAACTGATTCGAGTCCGAGACACTTCCGAGACAGTCGAGCATCTATTACGTAGTCCGTCACGAATACTCGCAGACATTAGGAAAATTTGCCTCCTATCAACCGTTTCCCCAAACACGACTAACTGACCCTCAACCTTCACTTCCCGGCCTCAAAACACTAAGAGAAAGACGACGAGTATCATAAAACCAAGCAGAGCTCCCTCGCCTGTACTGACCTTGGTGGATGAATTGAAGCCAGGTAATTGTGTCGCACAGCCCTTTCGCGCATATCCTTTTTCTTTGAGGCCGGCTGCTTCCAAAAATAATTTGTCCTCATTGCAAGCGGCTCCTAAATGAAAAATTAGGCACGTCATTATCAAAGAACTTCGGCCATGGAAACATACCACAACAGCAGGGCTTCATCTTGGCTCCATAATCCGCCACCCAGTCACTGTGTATACCAACGTCACAGACAGGAAGTGTCCATATTCCTGGATTTTGTAATTTCAATATAAGCCAGAATCAAAACAGCCGTGAGATGCTGGTACCTTCGAATTTGGCCCCTTGAGCCAAGAAAGAGCTGTCTTGGTCCACGGAAATGGACTCCTCGATCTTGGTTGCCAAGGTGCTCTCATCGTACTCGAAGCGTCCAGAGAGATAGGAATGTAGCGATGACGCCGTTATATCCTATGTAGGTCTAGTTAGCACGAGAATCGGATTCCAGTGTATGAAAACATACAGATGTCGAAATATTGTAGGGCGGGTCAACGAGTTTACTGAGTGCCGGTGGGGGTACATATTCACCCTTCTTGTCCATACTATCAAATGGAGGCCGTCAGAATGGTATGACTCTCGAAGGCTATGATGAATTACCTATATAGACAGCAAACTCTGCCGTTCTCGCTGAATTGAGAATCGTCGCTGCAAGGGGAGTCGGTCGCATTTGCACACATCACGAAGGTGTGCGAAGAGACCTTCGAGTTGTCCTTTCTATTCAGATATTCAATATTAGTCGTGCGATTCCGTGAAGCAAATGCTGGGTGGACCAAGTCCGGATTTACTTACGACCACTGCTGGTTAACCAATTTGGACACCTGGATTTGGAAGAAGACTTGGGTCAACCACGAAGAAGGTATGTTGTAGTCGAAAGTGAACCTTCCAGAGTTGAGATAGGCCCTAGAACCAATGTTATCAATATTATTAAACACTGGGAAGATAGTGGTGATGGCCATTTCAATTGGAAGTTACGTACAATATGGTCTTCCCCGTCACATCTGCCTCACCATTGAACAAAGTCTTGGCCCAAGATTCAAAGCCAGTTCTCATACCCTCAGCTGATGTCTTGATAACATTGCCGAGTTCTTGGATTGCCAAATTTTGATGATCCCTGTACCTCGTCAGCAAACTAAGTCGCCTTTATTATCTGTTATATTTGGTTAAACTAGCCCCTTTGAGGTTCCACTTGAAGCTGCAATTGAGAAGCCAGCACTAGTCATCTCTTTGGTAGTATCAACAATGCGTGTTATGCGCTTCACGGCCAAGTCTCCCAAATCTTCGACAATTCTCATCCCTGGGATCAATGACAGTCCCCCACATACAACGGCTTGGACGACTGGGAGAACTTTGCCGAAATTGGTTTTGGGATCTTTCCAAGGGAAGAAATCGGCAGCCATCCCTGACAGGACTGCGGTCAGATCAGTCTCAGCATCTTGCGTTGCTGTCTGGGCGATATGTTAGTGTGGTGACAGACTTATCAATGAATAATAATACCTTCAAGTTATTGAACATTGTGTTCATTTCAACCAGGCTGACACGGACGAAGTAGACCCATCGTGGCCCATCAGCGGCTTGGAAGGCTGCAGTCTGGTCAGATTCTTCTCTGACGTAGCAAAGAAGTACTGACCTTGACAATCCGGCATTGAGCACGAAGCTATCAAGCCGATACCGCACTGCTGGTTTCTAGATCGGTCGCCAAACGATTGAGATATCCAGTCAACAAATGTTGCTGATCCGCGGGCAGCAGTTGTGCTAGTCCACCAATTCGCGAGTTCTGTGTCGACATTTGCATCCTCCCAGTTCTCTGGAGAGGGTGTCCATTTTGGATCGCTGCATAGTTCCGGCAATGGGACTTTACTTGCTGGCGGAGATGAAGGAGCAGAAACTGGAAGCTGAGTCGACACAGCAGGACCAGTGGTTTGCTGTGGTGTTGTGATCACTGGAGGTGGAGTTGTTACCGCGGGAATAGAAGCTGGAGCGGAGGCAAGAGGAGCTTCAGTGATGATCGACACCTCATCTTTGATATGTCAGTTACCGATGCCATAAATTTCGGAGAAGACAATACCATTCACAATTGTCCAATCGTACATTGGCGGCGCTGCTCCTGTACATGTAGCAGCAGTCCAGCAACAAGCTGGTAATGTCACATGTCCGGGCCCGATACCAGATGTCAACAGACCATTACTAGAGCAACAAGCAACAAAGTTTTCATCGGCTTTGTAATAGTCTGGGCAGTATGGCGCCACTGTATGGGCACTGAGAATGGTATCGAAGTCTTGCGTGAATTCTTGGCCATCTCCCGTTCGAAAGACAGCCAGAATTGTGAGATGGAAGAGTAAACGATGATTCATCGGATTAAAATCAATACAAAAGACAATTTTAGTCTTTCGAGAATACATCTTAGAGAGACCTCATTGTATTATATGCCCATTCGGCCACATAGTCCATAGACTGGCGGTGGCCAACCCTCCCCTCCAAAACGCAACACTTGATCAAGCCTTCTATACTTCTGCTCCATGGTTTGCAATGTTTCAAGCCCATTCTAGCTTAACACCATTTGTTTACCAGATATATTTTAAGAAAAAGCAAAACAATACCAGATGGAGATGTGGCTGAGTATATCCTGATAATGGTCCGACTAATTGCCCCACATTCTGCTCGATGTTCGATAACTAGACATCTGCCCACTCCAATGTCCTTATTTCAAAACGGACTTTCAGAACGGCTCAGCAGACTATCCCTCACCCTACTTTCATTGTGAGATGGAAGAGTGCATAGATGACCTGACCATTTGAACCGGTGATCTTTGTTTACATTTCGGACCCCACTCTGCTCCTCGCTTAGCCAGCCAAGCGACGAGGCTTTAAAAGGGTGCTGATCTTCGAAGATTGGAAGACAAGAGCACTTTTCACGAAGCAAACGATAAGACGCATGGAAAATGGTAGATTACATAAAATTACTTTTCGTTCTTCTCATCCCCGGCCAATTCCTGGGCCCATTTACTCTTCTCCAACAACCTCTAACCATAAATCCAGAACGCAAAAGGAATAAAAGCCATGATCAAAGCAAATGACCCCTAGAGGCTACTGGTCCATTGTAAATCGAGCGTTCTATACATTGGCACAGCTGCGAACGGTAACATGGCACCCACCATCTGTCTCGTGATACTCGATCCCGAATTTGCCGAGAATGTATATATTGTGTAGCTGTCGACCATATAGTTCAGCAGGGCATTCAGATACAGAACATAGCCTAATCCGTATGGTATTCCTGCTAACGTCGGCCAAATCCAATGGATGGATGAGCGTGAGGTCCAAGCGCTGGAGTAGAGGCTGAGGACGATGAAGGGGCAAGACGCACATGCAAGAGGAAGACGTTTTGCACCATGACGCCTGGTCCATGGTCTGTCTTGTAAGGCAGCATGCTGGTATATATTGGTCGAAGGAGTATTGTGCTGGTACTGCAAGAAGGACGCCGATTCCGAACCCGATGAAAGTCAGGCCTTCTTGTCCGGTATTGAAGCTATAAATGCCTGTGATATGATCAGCAACAGTATTCATCGAATACGTTCAGAGCGATGCGTGGACAGACTCTCAAATATAATTGGATACGACTGAAGAAAAACTTTGAATACCGCGTACTGAAAGGCGGTGTACAAGCAGGAAAAAAGAACAATAGGCTCCCTCAGCAGGGTGAGAGGCCGGACAACAACTTTGGTCGCAAATTCTTTCCAATTGAAATCGTTGCCTTGCAGCGGGCTGCGATGCTTGCTAGTGTGCTGAGCAGTTTGTATTTCCCTCGCTCGGCTGTCCAGTATGATGTTGTGATTTGTTTCTGGCATGCCCAGAGCTACTACCCCAAAGCAAGCCGCGCCCATGGCCCCTCCTACCCAGAATGGCAGGTTCCAGCTGTGCATTGCAGCCCAGCCAGATATAATGGGCCCAATGGCAGCTTCGATCTGAGTGGCCATGTTGTATCCTAGGAGAGCATGGCCTCGACGAATGTCTTCGGAGTAGAGATCGGCGCAGATACTGGATGTGAAATATTAGTTTAAAGATGCTCATCAGATAGAGATGCGTACATACCCGCCAGCTGTACTTGACGGTCCAGCCGCAAAGATCCCAGTGACAAATCTTGCAATATTGAAGACCATCCAATTCGGAGAAATTGTACAGGCAAGCATGCCGAACGTGAATCCCCAAGTCGTGCGTAGATTGACAGGTCTTCTGCCATATGTTTCACTCAAAGGCGCGAAGAGAACACTGCCTATGGAGTACCCGATGAGGTATGTAGATATTGGAAGGACTCTCCAGCCTTAAGCATATTGGATGCTGAAATGTTCAAGTGTCGTTTTCGCTCCTCCAGATGCAAGCGATGTACCGTTTGTGGCGTTAGCAACCAATGCGAAATTGATAGTGAGGATCCAAATCTTTCTAGCTGAAGACCAGCTCTCTGGATTGACAGATGGCTCATTATCGAATGTTTGGAGGCTATCATTGTTCTTGTCGCTGCTGACTGATTCTGTATCATCCTTCTCTGGCATGTTGGCAATTCTTGGAGAGCTTTCAAATGCTCGTCAGCAAGCTGGGAATGCAGGGGATTAAGCTCGACTCAAACATCTGAGATATATAGGGGCTTATGATAACGCGTAGTCGAAATAACCATGAGCGACCATGCGAAGCCAGTAGCATGCCGACTAGGCCTCGCTAGTGAATTTGATTCCCAAATTCATATGCGATGTTTTGTACTTACTGAACCATACAGGCATCGATTGAGCGGCAAATCGATTATTGACTGGACGACTGCCAGGAAAGAAACTTTTACTCCAGAGCGCAGGATTGTGGCCGCGTGCTCATGTATCCCCTAGAATGGAAACTCCCTGATTATGCAAGTACCTCCCTCCTGAGGGGCCAATTCTCAGAGTCCTATATCAATTGATGACCACCATATGGACTTGTGATTTTCCCTAAACTTTCGAAGTGTTTGACGGAGTTTCCAAGGTTTTTAGGATTCGCGCGAGAGCTCGTGCGTGCGGGAATATGGTTCAAACAGAACGCCTGGTCTGAGAGTCGATCGCAGGACTGAAACGAAACAAGCATGGGGAGATCGAAGCTTAACATGGAGGTAAAAGTCAATGCGTATCGTAGAAGATCAAGACAGATTGAGGATGGAAATGGTGAGCAGGAACCCAACTTCGTTGCATGAGAAAAGCTCCCACCTGCAGGATCAGACAATTTTGCCACCACTAAAGAGTGTATTTTCGCACGTCATACCACCGTTAGACATCTTGGGTACGCATGAAATGTACAGAAAGCCGATCAGATATCATTTCATAACAGCTGGTATCCTATTCTAATCCTATCCACTCTGCGTCGTCGTCTCCAGCTTCTAGCATAGCGGCATCATCGCCGTTCATAATCAACAACGGTCCATCAGCACTCTTCACGAGCGGTTGGCTCAATCCATACTCGATCGTATAACAGTTCTCCTCGAACACCCGCAGGGTATCTTGCTGCATCCTAGTCACGCTCCGTTCTATTACTCTCAACTCTGCGTCCAATATTCCTTTATGATCCTGGATCCATCGCCCGTGAGAATCAACAATAGCCTCCATCCACAGTAGACAGAACTGGATGTGTGGTGACTCTTCGGTCTCTTTTGCTACTAATCTGAGAAGCCGTTGTAGGTAGACGACGGGTAGACCTTTTGTGACGAGGCCGATATCAGTGTAGGGAATTCCTTCGAATACTTGTCGCAACAGAGAGGCTTCGTTGAGACGGAATGCCATGACGAGGGCTTTCAAGTAGTCTTTCTCATTCTCGAGGACGTTGAGGGTAGAGGCTGGAGTCACCTCGAGATCAAGATCGATGGGATCGAAGAGTGGTGTGGTGTCCAGGCTATAAATCAATAGACCTTCTGTTGATGCTGCGCAGAATGACCGTCCTGTAGGTGAGAAAGCAACGTCTGTCACTCGTACCTCTGGCATCCGCTTTCTGACCGATGGATCTCCACCGCGTGTTGAACCTGGCAGGCTCTTGTCGATTCGGTCTTCGAGATCGGATGCTTCACCTTGCTCATCTATCAGGCCGAGCGGTCCAGCTTCGGTCAGGAGCTTGCTGTTGAGGAACTCCTGGGTACCTGAAAGAGAGAGGTTGACACTGACGGTATATTTCTTCAAAAGTACAAGCGAGTCAACAGAGTACAAGCAGATATATTTGCTGTTACCACCAGCCAAGACACATTCGCCGTCTGCGCTGTATTTGATACTGCTGAAACTTTTTGTTCCTGCTGCATTAGCTGCTGTCCGGCGGTCGGTTATTTTGCGACCTCCCGACACATCTCTCCTCCCATCGACTCCTGACTGCTGCTGGGCTTCAGAAACGGACCAGAATGTGAGTTGTCCATCCAAAGTGGATACTGCCAGTTGTAAAGAGTCAGGCCGGAATGCTACGTCCAGGACATCTGCTTGAAGTTGCAGAGGCTCGCTGGTTTGCGTGCGGTCGAAGATTGACCAGATTCTGACTGTATGATCCCAACTGCCACTGACCACGACGCTTCCGTTGGGCGCAAATGCCAAGGATGAAATAGGACCTTCATGCCCAGATAATCTGTCCAGGAGCTGGCCAGTTTGAACCGACCAGATGTGAATATCGAAAGAATCCAACGATCCAGCACAGACAACTTCTCCACTGGGGTCCACTGCCAGACAAGAGAATGAAAGTCGAGTAGGTGCTGTGAAGGTGCGGAAATTCCGGTATCTGATCAAATCCCATGCTCGTATTGAACCGTCCAGACTTGCTGTAAACAATACATTCCCTCTTTTGGCAAATTCGCAGGCTGTCACACCACTGATATGCTCAGTAAATGTTGCAATCGAGAAGCCAGAATTGACGTCCCAGACTTTGATTTTCCCGTCATCTGCCGTCGTGACGATTTTCTGTCCATCAGGCGAATACACCAATGCATTCATCGAGTCAAAATGCCCCTGTTGTTTTAGGATCTGATTTTCAGATTCCCATTCCCACACTAGTAATTGGCCCAGTTTTGACGCTCCAAACGCCAGCCAATCTCCAGACTTGTTGATCGTAACAAAGTCAATGTCGTTTTGCGAAATACTCAGACTGTGGATCATGTTAAATTCCGGCATTTCGTAGAGGCCAAATATTCCGTTCGAAAATCCAGCAACCAGTAAATTCCGCTCCGGGTGAAACACTGCGCAGGTAACTTTTGCGTCGTGTTGCATGAAAAAATGCTTGTTCGTGATGCGCCATCGAGCATGAGAATCATTATCATCATCGTCCTCATCTTCCTCCTCTGGCTTCTGTCCGGCGAGATATTTTCTTACAAAAACTGCCCCATCTTTACTTATTGTGTATATGGTCTCTTGGTCCTTGGAAAAATATGCTCCTAAAACGCCTTCACGATGTCCGCCCAAAACCGTCTTCGCCGAAACATCTTCCGACTCCAGACTCCATACCCGAGCCGTCAGATCCTTCGAGGCACTGAGGAAGAAGCGCGAGTCTCCAGACCATTCGATATTCTGAACAGCATCTGAATGCCCTGCATACCTCCTATGCAGCACAAAGGGTGCGAAATCTAATTCTCCATCTGCGTTCTGGTCTGGTGTTGATGGGGTATGCCATACTTCGATATGTCGATCGAGTCCTACAGCAAAATGGCGTCCCGAGGGCGAGAATGCGAGCGAGGACACGGGAGATTTGAATGTGAAGTGGAAGAGGACGATTCGGCGCTGAACATGTGTGAGGATTGCTCGGCCATCCTGGTCGACCGAGAGCAGCAGATTACCCCGCGGTGTGAGGCCCAATCGTGAGATATTCTTTCGATGCGCAAATGGAAGAGTATGCGATTTGTTACTGTAGATTGATCAATAAAATGCTGATAGATTTCGAGGATATATCATACTTGACCAAGTCGAAAACTGTCACTCGGTTTCCTACCGGCGAGTACAGAAGAGTGCCGTCAGGACTGAAGAGCAGGTTTCCCTGGCTGTAAACAGTCCCTAACAGATTGGAGAACTGCAGGCTTTATTAGGAACTACCACGGGATATATGCGCAACAACTCGTACCTTAAACTCCGTCTTCATTGTCACCTCTGCATTGGCATTTTCACTTTTCAATGTTCTATCTCGACCCCAGAACTTTTATCACAATCAGTGGATTCTTTTCTGCATCGCGGGCCGAGAGTTAATCCGTAGCGTTGACAAGAAGTCTAGCGTGACTGGGGTCCGAATTTCAGGGGAAGGGGCCCAAGTTGGATCTCCAGAAAAGACAACCTCACATCAACATCCTCCCTCACTCACGATACCCACGACGAATCCACCCCTCAATTCTGTCCTCCCAAATCAACGAAATAATCACAGAAAATGGCACCACCTACAACGGAGAGCGCATCGCCCATTGGCATTGCGAAGTCGGTGTCCCCTTTCCGCTTCGGTTGGCCGACGTGAACACTGCTAACAATCCACAGTCTTCCCAACCAACGCCACAAGATTGTCGCAAAACGAGGAGCAGCTTTTACTATTATGGTAGCAGGAGAATCTGGATTAGGAAAGACGACTTTTATCAACACCCTCGTATGTTCCCTCCATCCAAATGCGTTATATGATTCTAACACCATTGCAGTTCTCAACGACGATCAAGAATTACGCGGACCACAAGCGCAGACATGCAAAGCAAGTCGACAAGACCGTCGAGATTGAAATCACGAAGGCTGAGCTCGAGGAGAAGTTCTTCAAAGGTACGGACATTGATTGTGTAAGTGCTATGGCAGATTACTGACATTGCGAAGTCCGTTTGACCGTTATTGATACACCTGGATTTGGAGACTATGTCAACAATCGCGATTCTTGGATGCCTATTATCGAGTTCTTGGACGATCAACATGAATCGTATATGTTGCAAGAGCAACAACCCCGCCGTGTTGACAAGATCGATCTCCGTGTCCACGCATGTCTGTATTTCATCAGACCAACCGGACACACCTTGAAGCCCTTGGATATTGAGGTTATGAAGAGATTGAGCTCCAGAGTCAACTTGATTCCAGTTGTCGCAAAGGCAGATACCCTCAGCCCAGCTGATCTGGCCCGTTACAAGCAGAGAGTGAGTTTAACAGGTTTCTTCGCAAATGAGTTAGCTAATTAGGTATAGATCCGCGCAGTCATCGAGGCACAAGGAATCAAGATCTACACACCACCTGTCGAGGAGGACGATGAAGCTGCTGCCCAACATGCCCGTAGCTTGATGGCCGCCATGCCATTTGCTGTTATCGGATCCGAGAAGGATGTCAAGACCAGCGACGGCCGCATCGTCAAGGGTCGCCAATACTCATGGGGTGTTGCCGAAGTCGAGAATGAGGACCACTGCGACTTCAAGAAGCTGCGCTCGATTCTCATCCGAACCCACATGTTAGATCTGATCCACACGACAGAAGAGGCCCACTACGAAGCCTACCGCGCGCAGCAGATGGAGACCCGAAAATTCGGCGAGGCCAGACCAAGAAAGCTCGACAATCCCAAGTTCAAGGAAGAGGAGGAGAGTCTGCGCAAGCGCTTCACTGAGCAGGTCAAGATCGAGGAGCACAGATTCAGACAATGGGAGCAGAAGCTTATCAGTGAACGTGATCGTCTCAACAAGGACTTGGAGAGCACGCACGCTGCTATCAAGTCTCTGGAGGGAGAGCTCGAGCAGATGCAAGGTAGTGCTGTTCGCTCTCACGGCCGTCGTTAAGGTCACATTGCTCTGATATATCCTTCGGAAAAGGAAACTGGCTAGCTAATACCCACGGCGTCTGTTTCTTTCTGAGAGGAGCACGGGCACGTGCGCTTTCTCCTATCTCATCTATTCGGATTACAACAAAAAGGCAGTTCGGAGTGCAAGGGATGGAGGGATGGCTGTTGGTGTTGTAAGCAGGTTCATTGACAACACGCGCAACAGGGGACGAATTTCTCTGGTCTTCTTTTGAACACCTTTCTCTTCTTGCGGCTATCTTCTTGTGCGGTGGGAAGCTAGGCTGCTTAATTCTGGCCTTTGCCTGGCTACAATATCGTGTCTGCTGGGTGGCGTAGCTGGCTGGCTCTCTTCTTTCTTACTAGCTTTAGCCACGATGTAATTCAATGCTTCTACATGACTGCTTGGTTGATTTGTTGATTGATCACTCTTCTCGTAATGACATGACTGCCCATATGCTATGCATGGCTCGTGCCGTTCTTCTCTGCCTCCTCTTCCTCACTTCACTATGTTCGGCCTCTATCATGCTGACCCCTTTGTCGCCAAGCGAGGTCGGCTATCCCATCAAGACACGATCCACAAGTTCCTTCTTACTCTTCTGATATTGAGAACCTCGTCTGTACTTCTTCCGCAGCCCGGTAATCTCTATGTCTGAGACCACCTCTTCAGTACACTTCCGCCCTCAATCACAGTTTGAAGCTTTATGAAGCTTTAAATCTCAACACAAGTCTCAAACACGACTATACGGCATCCATACTCGCTCTCATAGTCAACTGCTCATTCTTATTACCCAGCTTGCTAATCTGTAGAAATGCATCGACTCCGTACCCCTCCAGACTATGCAATTCTAGATTGCCAGCCCAGTACTCGGCGTAAACTCTGCTGAGTGGAAGACCCATGCCAAGTCTGAGATTTGGAGGTCGGCTGGAGAGACTGCTGAGGGAGCTGTCGTGTCCGGATATGCTTGGTGGTGGGGAGAATGTTGGAGTGTCGGATGAGGGTGATGGCGAGGATGCTGGCTTATGGTTATGAGGATGAGAGCGAGAGGAGTTGGAGGGTAGGTCTGCTGACGATACGCGCAGTTCCTGCAACGTAGCAGCCATCTTCGGTACCTGGGTCAGGTTCTCCAATCGCTGGGAGGATCTCGGTCCTTTGCTGAAGCTCCATAGATGAGGCAGAATGTCTCGCGGTATACCGCCTCCCTGGTCACTGACTCGGATTATTACATGTTGTGGTGCCTCGCATACGGTGACTTCGATGGGGGGAGGTGCTTTTTCGTCCCATCCTCTCGGACGGGTTTTCTGCCGCTCAACCATCGCTTGCATGCTGTTCCTTAACAACTCTCCAATGATATACTCCAGGTGCGAGAGGATGTACGGGAAGGTTGCATCCAAGTGTCCGGATAGTTTGATGGCGGGGAGGATGGTGTTGGGTCCATATGTTGCTGCGCACAGCGTCTCGACAGCCGTGAAGCATTTTGTGACGACTTCGCGGGCGTTGCATTTCAGAAAGACTTCGCCGACGAATTCGGTTTGCGTCGTGGGTGTGGGTTGGGCATCGGGGAAGTGCCAGGGGGAGTGGAAGGTTTCGGTGAGTGCGAGATGTTGTTCTGCTATCACGCGGCGGGAGATACGCTGGATTTTGGTTAGATTCGTGTATTTCGACTTGGGTAGAGGTAGAGGAGAGCTCACGGATCTCAAGATGGTGTTCATGAACTTATCCATATCCTCCGGCTTCATCAGATCCCTACATTCCAACACACCCATAGCAAGTTTTGGAATCACAGTCAAATGCTCCTGCAATGTCTGGCTGATCTTCTTGCAGAACTTCTCGTTGTCGTCTAAGCTCTTGATCTCGCGTACTCGACGTAGACTTTCGAAGGCTTTGTAATAGAGCTCATAGACTTGGCTGATGTGCGGATTCGTTACTACGACGTAGGGGAGCGTTTGCATATCTCGGATCCGGTGGGCAAGACTGAAGATATTAGCCAATGTTGCTTAAGGGTAAAGGAGGCAGAAGGTACCGTGTGGGCAGCTCTGTTCGCACATAGTTGGCAGAGCTTATCAGTCGTGCTTCTGTGAGGGAACGACCGAAGACCATGAGTTGTCTGAGACTTATTGGCCTGGCTTCTTTGCCTACCCACCTGAAGATATCATCAGTAACATTCTCTCAAAATCTTGGTAGAGATCCTCACTCATCCAATGTTGAAGCAGGTCTCCATGGTGGCGCATTGTATCTCCTCGTCTGATGCGTATATATAGAGTGACTGCTGTGCTGTTGCTGGGCTGCAAAAGAGGTACACCCAGCTCTGCTTCTTGTCAACCGGTAGGTTTTTGGGCCATTGCGCGACCAGGATCGCAGCATTCTGGCGGTTCCATGTGAAGTTGAAGAAGACGAGTGAAGCTGAATAGAGATTGATGGTTCTAGATTCAAGTATGCGTTTGGGCTGAGAGCCTGAGACTGTGATTCGAGAGGGTGGATGGGGATGTGGATGTGGAGAGTCACAATGAGGGGTGCAGCTGTTTCTGTGTTGCTTGTATGCATGCAGCTCTTGGTCACAGAGTCGAGCTAGTTGCGCCGGAATCGGGTATCCTTGTCACTGGGGAGAAAAAGCAAAGAGAGAAATGAGGCATAAAAATCTCCATTGTGCATTTTTCTCTAGATTCCATGTCATTTGGGAATGCGTGACATCCATACTCCGTGATAGTCGATCGTTTGTAAACAATGGATTCGTCCTCGAACCATTCTTGCGCCGTTTTGGCGTTTGGCCTCGAGGTGCCCAGACATTCACGTGGATCTGATAAAGTTGGGCCCACATTTTGATAGAGCGCTATGGTTTCACATACAACTTCTCAAAAAGTCTCGACAACATCTCCTTTTGCAATTACCCTCAGCAAACTTCATCAGAATCATCATCATGAGTTCCGAACCTGTAGCAGCAGCCCCTGCATCCACTCAGCCGCTTTCCAGCGCCGAGGAGAAGAAGATTGAAGCTGGTGAAGCTCCATCGACAGCTACTCCGGCTCCGGCCGCCGTTGAGCCCGTAGCTCCCGCTCCAGCTCCCGGTGTTGACCAGAGCAAATCTGAAGCTGTGCCAGTTGAAGAGAAGAAGATCGAGGCTGCTCCAGCTGAGGAGAAGAAAGCTGATGCTACTCCTGAAGAGAAAGCCGCGCCTGTCGAAGAGAAAAAGCCAGTTGCAACTCCACTCGAGCAGCTCCTGACTGATCTCCCAGCCATCATCAAGGAAGCTGACCACGGCGAGATTTGGGGCGTGACTTTGAGAGACGCATCGCATGTTCCTACCACCATTGTTCTTGAGAAGTTTCTGAGAGCCAATTCCAAGGATGTCACGAAGGCCAAGGCACAGCTCATCGAAGCACTGCAGTGGAGGAAGAAGATGGATCCCGTGAAGCTGCTGAATGATGTTGAGTTCGACAAGTCCAAATTTGGTGATTTGGGATATGTCACCGTTTACCCTAAGACTGATGCTCATGCTAAAGAGATTGTCACTTGGAACATCTATGGGGCTGTTAAGGATAACAAGGCTACGTTTGGCAATGTCGAGGAGTGAGTTCCAATTCCAAATCTATGATTTAAATTCGGTACTGATTCTGCAGGTTCATCAAATGGCGCGCGGCTCTCATGGAGCTCTCAGTTCGCGAACTCGACCTTGCATCCGCCACTGAGCCCATTCCCGTCGACGGAGTCGATCCTTACCGCATGGTGCAAGTTCACGATTATCTCAACACGAGCTTCCTCCGTATGGACCCAGCCATCAAAGCCGCCTCAAAGGAAACCATCCAAACCTTCAGCATGGCCTACCCGGAGCTCCTGAAAGAGAAGTTCTTCGTCAATGTGCCCCTCTTGATGGGCTGGGTATTTGCTGCCATGAAGCTATTCTTGAGTCCTGAGACTGTCAAGAAATTCCATCCATTGGCATATGGATCGAGTTTGGCAGGCGAGTTGAAAGGTTGGGGGAGTGAGCTGCCCGAGGCCTATGGTGGGAAGGGCAAGGCTGTTAATGAGGGCCTTACTGTGAAGTATGCTGCCGAAAAGTCTACTTCTGTGGCTGAGGAGGCGCAGACGGAGGTCAAGGAGTAGGGTGGATGCAAAGAGACAGTTGATGGATGAAAAGTGGTTGGGAGGGAGGGTATTTCTGTTTGGCGTTTAGATATCCTCGTCTTTGCGCTGCGGTTTGTCCTTGAGGGACTTGCTCTTGCTTTCTGTTTTGCGACTATACCACTCTACTTTATTGTATTTTAGATTGACGCTCTCAGCTGTTTTCTCGCCTTCCCGGCAGTTTAATACCACAAGCCATTACTGTATATATGCATGTTGATACAATTGGCGCTTCTGCTTCACACCCGGGCGAATGGACCTTCGGGTCAGCAGAGAATGGCTCATGTGATATTTAATGCCTCCTCCATAGGACTGAAGGGAATTCTGACGGGCTTTACTTACCTTTGCGATTCTCCACCCCCTTCGGGCATCCAAACTGTGGCTAGTTATCAGATAGAGACTGTGGCTAATAAACACTATCGAGGCGGCAGCCTGCCGTCAGCCTTGCCACGGATGGAACCTTGGCACGAGAAGAAAGAATTATTCACATTGGTACCAATGCACTTTCTTTCCATGATTCACAGCTGTCTAGAATAGTTCTTTAGTGGTTATCTACAGTCCAGATGCCATTCTTCTATAAAACGAGATTAACTAGACTTTTAAGTTGACATTCTTTTCTGAACTCTTTGAAAATATACCGCGAACTTCTGACTGTGATCTTCCAGTATCAGTCTCTCGTCACATTTCCACACGTCATTCGCTCCCGCATCCCCAGCGCACCAAGCGAATCAACGCAGCAGCAGCCAGCAAGCAGCCTCGAGCAGCCACTGGAGCCCAAACAACTCCCTGCGTTACTCTCCTGTTCTGCAGCACTCTGCCCTCTGCACTCTGCACAGCCCAGTGAGCCCAGGCCAGCAACCTAGTCAGAATTGCACTACGGATCCGGCATCCACGACCGACGGACCTACCTAAGGTTACGATTTCCTACCTCTGATCTTCTTCGCGTCCTCGCGCCTACCGTCACCTAACCTAGAATTCCTCACTACAGCTCTCCCCTGTTCTCTCCTCTACCTAGACTGCACCTTCTTTCTTTCTTCAGTCTGATTTGTTTTCTGGGAAGGTGTCTTTGTCCTGCACTGCACTGCATCTCCGCCGACTGCACCTGCTGCAAACATGAATCCGGTGAGTACATCCCCTCCATACCTACCCCTCCGCCTTGACTTGCCGACCTCTTCTTCGACACTTCGAACCCTCCGTCCACAACCACTACGCCACAATGGAGTCCCCTCCTATCAGCGAGGATGGGGATTACATTACATACCTGGCTAACCCCAATGGTTCCGAAACGCAGAGCTATAATACCGACGTTGATACCCCGAGTGATATGCTGGTCGACTCGGACGAATACATGAATGATGCGGACTCAAAGGAAGATGTGGCCATCATCGATCCAGATGAGACTGGCCCTCGCGCCGACGACAGTATGTTCTTTTAGATCTGCCAACTCTGGCAGGCGCAGGGCTAATGTTGTGTTGCGCAGTCGAGGCTATGACAGAATTAGTGCTCACACCACTTCCGGAACAACCTCCGACTCTCGAGATCAAGACGAATACATGGGAGATAGAGGACTGGAAGGAGCTGCCCCGAAGGACAAAGGGTCCTATATTTCACGCTGGTGGACACCCATGGTAAGCTCTTTCTGCGAGATGCGCTCGAGGCTGGAGGTATATGCTAACATTTACAGGCGGGTTCTGATGTTCCCAAATGGCAATAATGTCGACTTTGCTTCCTTCTACCTCGAGCATGGATACGAAGAGTCAGAGCTCCCAGAAGACTTCGCCTGCTGCGTACAGTTTGCACTTGTGCTCTGGAATCCGGAGGCACCCTGGGTCTTTGCCACTCATACTGCCCACCACCGATTTACAAAGGAGGAGGGTGACTGGGGTTTCACACGCTTCGTCGAGCTACGGAAATTATGGGCACAGCCATACGATGAGTCGGGCCATTATCTGGCAACAGGCCAAAAAGCCAGTATGACGGCATATGTCAAAGTGGTCAAAGATGAGACAGGCGTTCTATGGCACAACTTCAATAACTACGACTCGAAGAAGGAAACTGGCTTCGTTGGACTGAAGAACCAAGGAGCAACATGTTACCTCAACTCACTCCTACAATCCCTGTATTTCACTAACGCATTCCGAAAAGTAAGTTTGTAACCCTCTTGATATCTACATACTGACAGACTAGGCCGTCTACCAAATACCTACACAAGACGAAGAGACCCTACAAAATAGCGCCTACACTTTACAACGCCTCTTCTACCAACTCCAAAGCTCTAATAATGCAGTGGGAACGAATGAACTTACGAAATCCTTTGGTTGGGAGACACGACATATCTTCGAGCAACAGGATGTCCAAGAGCTCTCGAGAAAACTCATGGAGCGGATGGAGGAGAAAATGAAAGGTACGGAAGCGGAAAATGTTCTCCCAAAATTATTCTGTGGAAAGGTCCGGACATACATCTCGTGTATAAACGTTCAGTACGAATCTCGCCGTGTTGAGGATTACTGGGACATTCAGCTCAACGTTCACAATAACAAGGATATCGAGGCCAGTTTCAGGGACTATGTGCAAGTCGAGGTCATGAATGGCGAGAATCAGTATTTCGCGGGAGACGAGTTCAAGCTGCAGGATGCCAACAAGGGTGTTATTTTCGAGACCTTCCCGGAAGTACTGCATTTACAGCTGAAGCGTTTCCAGTACGACATTGAGAGAGATGCCATGATGAAGATCAACGACCGTTACGAGTTTCCCGAAACATTCGATGCAGCCCCGTTCTTAGCTGAGGACGCTGATAAGTCAGAGTCTTGGGTGTACCAACTTCATGGTGTCCTTGTGCACAGCGGTGATTTGAACGCTGGTCACTACTACGCGTTTATTAAGCCTACCAAGGACGGATGGTTCTACAGGTATGACGACGATAGAGTGACTAAAGCAACTATGCGAGAGGTTCTAGAGGACAACTTCGGTGGCGCCTACCTTGACCCTAGGGGCCAGATGGTTAAGGTGAAAGCAAAGCCTGCTATGCGGCATAACAGCGCATATATGTTGGTATATATTCGCCAAAGCCGTGTGGACAATGTCCTTCTCCCGGTCACAGAAGAGGACATTCCCTCCCATCTTCGTAAGCTATCTGCCTTCTCCCTTCCATATCCTTTACTGACGGTCCTACAGAGAAGAAGCTGGACGAAGAAGCCGCACTCCGGGAAGCTCGCAAGAAGGAGCGAGAAGAACAGCATTTGTATCTTGGTGTCAGAGTTATCACTAACGACACATTCCGAGAACATGGTGGCACGGACCTGACATTCTTCGACCGCAGTCCCAATGATGATCCAGCAGCTGCCAAATATTACAGATATCTTCGGAAATCGAGTGTTGCCGACTTGGCTAGAACCATTGGTGAGGACATTGGGATCGACCCTCGACGGATCAGATTGTGGGGCATGGTAAACCGCCAAAACAAAACAGTCCGACCAGATGTACCCCTGACGGATCTGCATATGACGGTTGAAGAAGCGCATTCGAGAATGACGGGAAGCAAAGGAGCGGATCTGCGGCTCTGGGCTGAAGTTGCAGAGGAATTGGATGCCGATGGGGAAGCAGTTTGGCCAGCTACTCCTGGACCCAACGGTTCTCCCAAGACCGATCTGATTGTACTTTTCCTCAAACATTTCGATATCGAGAAGCAGATGCTGAATGGAGCTGGGCACATCTATATCAGCCGGGAGAAGAAGGTTGAGGACTTAGTACCTGCCATTCTGAAGAAGATGGGCTGGCCAGAAAAGCTCGCAACCGGGGAAAGAGTTCAGCTAAAGTTGTACGAAGTATGTTATCATTCCGCTGCGCAACATCTCCTGATACTAATGGCTTTCCAGGAAATTAAACCATCTATGATTGAGCCAATGAAGGCCAAGCAGTCTCTAAAGGCTGCAGAGCTGCAAGATGGCGATATTATCTGCTTCCAGTTAGCGGGATCAGATGGCAAGTCAGAAAGCGATTCGTCAGTCACAACCCTCACGCAACAATTGACTCTTACTGACCTCGACAGGGGTCAATCAATCAAATCAGACAAGAGCACGCCCACAAGATCCTCGGACAAGGATTCGGTCTTCAAATCCGATCGAAGCTCTCTCAGTAGGATGTCGTTGGACCGGATTGAGACCGCCCCCGCATTTTATGACTTCTTAGTTCATAGACGTGAGGTCAAGTTCTGGCCTGTCGACACAACATCAGGAGTTGAGCCATTCACACTTGTTCTTAACACGAAGCATTCATACGACCAGATTGCTGGTAAAGTTGGAGATGCCTTAGATGTCGATCCGACTCATCTCAGATTCACGACGATCAATGCAACCAGTGGGAAGCCAAAGGCTATTGTCAAGCGTGGCCAAAGTCAGAATCTCCAGACAATCCTCAACCCACCTTACAGCACTTTCAGCAATAACAACCAAAGGAATGATTCGTTATATTTTGAAGTTCTTGATATGAGTCTTTCCGAACTCGATACCAAGAAGCTGATCAAGGTCAACTGGGTTAGCGAGGGTGTCACCAAAGTCGTAAGTTGTTCTTCGGTCCTTTGAATTTTGAGATTTCTAATACTAGTACAGGACGTCTATGATATTCTCGTTGCCAAGAGTGGATGTGTCGAAGATGTGATCAGTGCTCTTATCAAAAAGGCACAACTCGACGATGAAGAGACTGGTGGCCGGATAAAGCTCTACGAAGTCCACAGCCACAAGATACACAAAGAACTCACCCGAGATTATCTTGTCAACAGCATTTCAGATTACGTCAGCGTTATGGCACAGCGTTTCCCAGAAGACGACCTCGCCGATGAGACGTCTGAATTCATACCAGCCTTCCATTTCCAAGGCGAGCCTAGCAAATCTCACGGCAATCCCTTCAAATTCCGGTTGATTCCTGTAAGTTTCTAATGTTCACCCCATGTCAGTTGAAAACTGACCCCAGTATAGAGAGAACCGTTTTCAGAGACCAAGAAGCGGTTAGAGAAGCGTACCGGGATGAAGGGGAAGAATTTCGAGAAGATCAAATTTGCTGTGGTGAAGCGAAGCTCCTATTCCAAGCCACAGTATATCACAGATGGTATATTGAATTCTCCCTCTGCCGGCGTCGGCACGTGCTAACACTGTCTAGATCAAATATTAGACGACCTGATTACCGCAGAGGATGATTTGCTCGGTTTAGACCACGTGGATCGGTCTCGCTCTCTCAGAAACGGCGCACAGGACTTATTCTTGAAGTAGAATTTCTGCATCTGTTTACAATGGACTGGCATTGCGTTTTGCACAGGACATGCTGGAGAGCATGAGAGCTGAAGAAAGACACGACGTATGGATATCTGTATGCTACGAAACGAAGAATGGGTCTCATTCACCCCGGTCTCCGGCGCTTTTGATGGTAAAATGAGCGATGAGCGAACAAGCAAGAGCGACTGTATCTCCATGGAACGACAGACAGAAATATCGGATGGAACGGGGCGGGCGGTTTGGTGCGGGATAGAGGGGTTTGCTTGCCTTTTTGCTTCTTCGGTGTTATACTCCTATGCTGTCGTGTGGTATGATCATTCATATTCATATGCTTGCTCAAGCATGGTTTTTTCTTCTTCACCGCTCGCCTTTTTCCTGAGTTATTTTGTGCATTGGAGCGGTGGAGTGGGTGGTACGTTGTTTTGAGTGCGTGCGTATGTTGCGTGGTAGGTAGGAGAGGTCGGCAGGGTGAGGTGCATCAGGGAGGTGCATTGGGGCATTGGGAGGAAGGGCTGTTTGGAGGTGGTGGGAAACTGGGCTGATATGAGATGCGATGCGATGCGATGAAATGAGAAATAGAGAATACATTACAGTGTATACTTGAGATCTCTTGATGCGCGAGTGGGTAGATGGGCTGGTAAGTGAGCCGCACCATTTGTAAGTGACTTGTGATGTGATGATATATGACTAGCAAAGGCGGGTGTGTGGTTTGGCCACTGGATAGGTCTAGGTTTGCGGAGTATGACAGAGGACTCTCTCCCATTACTAACCGATATCATAGCTTATGTCGCTAGTCACTCTGATAATATTGTAAGTGTGAGGAAGTAATTACAGGTACACTAGATCTAGTGGGGTGAGTACTACCCTTCGTAGACACGCCGCCTTGCTCTAGTCCGTATGGATTACCATGGTTTTTGGGGCAGCTCCTTCTGAATATGTTTAATTCTTAGGCTTTCGAGCACTACTCTAGTCAAATTTTCGCGCTTTCCATTCCTATATTTGGGGGATAGCATCTTTGCTCCACTGTACTCACGAAATCCAGGAACCGAGTAAAGGACCTTCACGCCCACGAAGTAAATTACGGAGTTATTCTCCCTGGAATCGAGGACTTTCAAGTTCTCTGCTCCTCAATCGAATCGAAATCTGGACTTGGAGATCCGTGATCAGAGACATAGCAGCAATGTCGTGCCATCCACCTGCACCGAAGAGGCCTCGCATTTCCGTCATTTCGGACGAAATTCACGCGAAACGTCCCAATCTACCAGCATGTCGTCAATCGCTGCGAAAAGACCTTGCGGCAAGATCTTTAACTTCGTGGAGCTAGCTAACCACAATTATTCGGAAGCAGATATCTTCCTCGATTTCACAAAGCTGCCTAAGGAAGTTCTACTGATCGTCTTGAAAATTCTGGAAGAAGAAAAAGAGACGACTACGCTCAATGCTCTGACAAGAACGTGCTGGGATATTTATGAGTTTGCGAACCCGCTTCTCTACGGAATATTCGATTGAGGGACCTGGCGAGTAGCTATCTGCTCTTGTGCACCATAATTTCGCATCGATGGTTAGCAATATCTACCCGTAGTCTGTACTCCGATGTGCAGTGGTATGATCATCACCCATTTCATACTGACCCTCTGGAGGCGCGTCCACCATGGAGAAAAGCAGCAGAGCACAAGATCAAGACGGAGTTGCACTCAACATGTGATGGTAGTCTATCTTACAACGTATTCCAAAGCTGGCAGAAAATCACAACGCTGTGAATCTTCCACATGCTGAACATACAAGAACTACACCTGCCTCGATACTTTGAGGCAGTCGACAGAGGGAATGTTATGGACACAACAATAACGAATATCCCCCGATTTTTACAGCAGGTAGCAAATACGTACGTGGCAGTCTCGAAGCCGGGAAGCCCAGGAAGCAACTTTCCCAAAAACAGACTCCCATTGAGGAAACTCCGAGTGTCAAACCTTCTCCCTGATTCGGCCGCCGGTTGGAACTATTTTCGAGCTCGATCACCAGTACATATGTCGTGTTTCCACAACGTCAAGCCATTCCTACGTATCGGCAGAATCAAGGTCCTCCGTACCGTTCTTGATGAGAGGATCCAGAGGATCCCACCCCAGCAGCAGATGCCTGCGACCAATGCTACCATCGAGCAGCAATTCAAACGACTCAAGAATGCAGGTGCTATCCAGCTCGAAGAACTCAAACTCGTTGCCCGATGGACTTCAATCGGTGGTGCAGACGACCACCTTCGGACCCTTGTGGGCGGCGTGGGGAAAGGTAGTCTGAAACGCCTCAAGCTAAGCTGGCTGCAGGAGAATATCTACCCAAACTACATGACCTGGCTGCCTCCGAATCATTTCCTCAAGACCCCGCAGACAATTCTGAGACCTATGGAAATTTTACGGTCCTTGGGATGCGTGGCTAATACGTTGGAGGCACTCGTGTTGCCTGATAGTAATCGAATCCCGGAAACGGTTTTCAGCCCTTGTGCCTTTGCACACCTGAATGTGTTTCCGAAGCTGAGGGTACTGCAGGGAAGTATGGAGAGCTTGTTTGGGAGAAATTTTAGTTCTATAGATGACCTTCAGAGAAATGGTCTGAGAGGATTCTTTGGTCGGTGGTTGGAAAGCGCGGCGCCGAGTGCTTTGGAGAGACTGATTGTGAAGACTAGCGATGGGAAGGTGCCAAGTGAGTTAGCTGAGGCTTTGAGTCAGAAGTATAATCCGGTAGTTGAGGAGGATTGTTCTTCAGGGTTGTGATCAGGTGTTTTTGTTTGTGGAATTCGGCGGCTGGCTTCGTGCCAAGTGTCGATGTTGACATTTAGCTCGCTTAGGAGAGTGGATGCTAAATGTTGACCTTTTGAGTACAAGTTTCCGCCATGTACATTGCAACAAAGAATGTATCGTAATCGCATAGTCTTTATACTTGGGTTTTTCCAAGACTCACAACCATCACTTCCTCAGAACATCTACATGACAACATGACGTTGAATTCATGAGAGCAAGGCTCCAGGACTCACCCACGGGCATCAGGCTGGTGGACCAGTCACCAGTATTGCGTAAGTGGCGTACTTGTAGAACCGGAGAAAATAAAGTCTTATTATTTCCAATACTTGTAGACAATAGAACGACCCAAAGGACGAAGATCCAAAACAGTCAGCAGTTGCATGCCAAAACCAGAGGGAGCTGACGAATCAGCTGTTTTGGCGGACCACGCTTTATAGAATCACTGGAAGTAGCGACCCAGAGCCACATCCGTTTCCACAGAGATGAGTATCTATTCGTTTATGAGCTACACTTGCCCGAGAAGAGCCATAAGATGTTGAGGTTATAAATTTGGGTCACGTGTGCATTCTCTGTTGTCATCAGTGAGCTATTGAAATCGAGTCGTTTCCGGAATCAAGACAAGCAAAGATCTTTCCAAATTACATATCTTAATGTTTTAGAGAAATTTGCCTCAGCTTCATCAGGGATCTATTTATAATGAAATCGAGTCTTGATTGTCGTCACGTTTCTATGTCATAATTTCGCTTAGACACCACGCGTTTCTGACTTCTGGTCACCCTCAGAAAAGTGTGCTTGATCGTAAAGCATCATGTGTATCCTGACAGCGACCTCACCCTTTTTTCTCTATTCGATTGCTTTAGATACTACCCGCTCTGCGTTCTTTAGTCAATTACGTGGCCCCAATTGCCAAGCCTGAAAACCTCAAATGCCTCTCGACCAATTACCCAAGGAACTCCTGGTCGGAGTCCTGGAGAATATAGGCGACGTAGAGAATCGCGCGCAAGTCTCTCTAGCTTCTAAAAGACTTCATGAGGCAATCGAGCCGATGCTGTACTCGTCTTTTCGCCAAACTGGCCGAGAAGCAACTGGGGCCTTCATCCGAACAATTCTTAAAAAGCCACACGTGGTACGGTATGTGAAGAGCTTCACTGCACATTCGATCAACTCCCGGTACGCTTTGGCAACCGAATTGAGACCCGTAAGCACTATGCTTCCACGCACGAATTTCAAACAGAAAATTGCGCAAATGATGAGTCGGATCAGCCTGATCAGCCATGTCCAAGACGCCCCATGGATCGGAATCGACGCGGACGAATGGCTAACAGACTTCTATCGTTCGTATTGGGATGCCTGTACAGCCTTTCTCTTACTGTTGCTTCCAAATATAGAGCAAATACAACTAAGAGTATACGAGTCATCATTGTCAAATTATGGCGACAGAGACTCGCCCCGCTACTTGACTAAGGCGTTCTCAGGAGCTTCACAACAGACGAAGACTTTCCTAGCGTGGCATAAAACTCTTCGAAGTATCACTATTGAGAATTGGAAAGAATGCGGACCATTGATAGGCAGCCTTGCTGTCTTTTCGGGCTTCGAATCCATCAAATCTTTCACAATTCTAGGTAGCGAGGACTTTGATGAAGAGTACTATGAGGATGCCGAAATTCCACTGATCGCAGACCTTACCAGCCTCTCGCTCCTGAGCTCCAATATCGAAGCAGACACATTGAAGGACTTCTTATCTCATTGCTCTCAGCTCAAGTATCTGGAGTACTTTCACAAGGAGGTCTCTGACAGATATGGGCCCCCAGATGCGCATGACAACAATTTCTCCCCCGCAGAGTTTGGACGAGGCATTGACCATTTACATAAAATACTGGAAGAGCTGGTTGTTGTAGCTAGTGATTACTGGCTGAACATGATGCCGTTCAATCCCCTTGGGTCGCTGGCCGGATTTGAAGTGCTACGACTGTTCGACACAACGGAGTGCATCTTGTTGGGCCGCGACAAGACCGATCCGGCTTACTTTGGATGGACCAGATGGCATCAGTACTATACGATAGAGGAGCTTCGAGAGTCAGTCCTCAATCTTCCTTGTTCTTTACAGCATCTAACGGTCCGGAACTGCCGAGTTGATATCTATGAGTAAGTCAAGAAAGATTCCGTGCCCGCTCAGTCAAGCTAGATGTGCGGGTGATTTCTCATTGTATCGACCTCTTTAAATGTTCCAGACAAACGCTGATACTTTAATTCCTAGCTGGCTGGACTTCTTACTGGACGAACTCGATTCGAACGAGCTTCATCTGAAGAAGTTGAGAGAAATCACCTTCATTTTTCATGAGACGTCCCCTCTGATACCAAACGATTCGAGGAGCCGAAGAATAGATTGGCATGAGAGGGCGCGAATTTTGGGAATCAAGTTTACGAACCGTGCCCAGGGAGAAGTGAGGTGGGGTCCTCCAGGAGACATCTACAACCAAGGAGACGGTCAGGCACCCTAGATGTTTCGTAGCAGAGTCACAATATATATGACGGAGCTCAATCATGTACCGATGTGTCCAAGGATAGGATTGGTCTCGTTAGGTGGTTGTGTGCGGTTGAACGCGACCCGTCTACCACTTCCTTCCCAGGTCCATATATCATCTCGGCCAAACTAAGTCGTTTCCTCCTTTCTTGATTTTCAATACCTTCATTGTGATTCGAATAGGAAATATCGCCATTCGGTTTTGCCGAGGAACCTTGGAAGCATCCCAGAAAGTACAGATCACGTGGGCGAAACCCTGCCCCTCCCAAGTGTCCTGACCACCACTTGGTACGGAGCCGCTGATCTACCATCATGTCCGTCTTTGGACGTCTCGCAATGGAGTCCTCAGTGCATCCAATTTTGTTGACGACTGAGCTCCTCTGAGTTCAGGAGTCCAGTGCTGATGCAGCACTGTCGGCGCTTGGTTTAGGCGGCTCGGAGTTTCAGCGACAATCACGGAAATCCTTCGTACCTTCCCGATCATTGGCCAACGACTTAGATATAACTATCGTCAGCTCAGATGTCCCTGCTCGAATTACCGGATGAGATTTGGTGGAGATTTACAGCCACGTCGAAAAGCAGAAAGACCTTGTCGCACTATCGTTAGTGCGTCGATGCGTTCATGATGCTTTGGAGCCATGTCTGTATTCAGCCTTCCATCAGACGCGACCAGAGGCAACACCAGTATTTATCAGAACAATTTTAACGAAGCCACATATATCTCGGCACATCAAAATATTGGCACCCCGTATGAATGCCACAAAGGCTCGCCAAAAAGGTCTTGACGATATCCCTATGCTCACGCGAACAATGGAGCAGTTCAGATCACCCATTAAGGAGATAATCCAGCTCACTGAACTGGGTGACAAAGAGCAAGAGCGGTGGGTGTATGACATGCATACGACCATCAACTGGGATCCTTGCACAGCATTCCCTCTGTTACTGATGCCAAACTTGGAAGAAATGAGCCTTCGAGTTTACAATGAGCAATTGATGGAATTTTCCGATTTCAACACTGTGAACTATCTCCTCAAATACGTTCGCCTATCGGAGGATTGGCGACTGATTCCTGGGGTCGCACACGGCTGCTTAAGTTGGCTGAAGAGCGTGACCCTCGAATTCTGGGATGAAGGAGGCTCGTTAAGCCTAGCACTCCAGCCCTTCCTTGGAATTGAGTCGATTACCAATCTTACACTTGTAGGCATTGGTGAATCTCGGAATAGCTTCTGTCACTATGGTCACGGCTACGCCAATAGAGACATTGAGCCGCTAAAAGCTCTAGCCACGATGGCTAATGTCTCCAGTGTATCGTTGATCAGCATCGATACACCACAAAAAAAGCTTGATCAATTCCTTGGCTACTTTCCCAACCTTGCAAAGCTCGAATACACGCATTCCAAATTCCGTGATCTGGACTCCCTTCGACACGAATGTACGGATAGATATCATGTTCGTGACTTCGACTTCAGCGCCGCGGCGTTCCGGAATACCATTATGCGTTGGCAGAATAGCTTACAGAAGTTTATTATAGGCGAGGACAACTATGTGTGTTTTAATGAGACTAAGCCATTTGGATCTCTCAGTGGATTCTACAAGTTGCGATACTTCGAAACGACGGCTTGCATCTTGATGGGAAGAGACAAAAAGAAGCACAATTACCAAACCTACCAAGCGGAGTCTCTGCGGCCTTTCTACACTCGTGATCAACTTGCTGCATCTTTGAATAATCTACCCTAGACCCTGGAAGAGCTTGTGATACGGAAATGTAGAGTCGATATCTTTGACTGGCTGGACGTTTTGCTGTCGACTCTCAGAGAAGGAATGTCTCATCTTGAGAAGCTGAAACGAGTCAGGTTTGTCTTTCACGAGTGGTCACCATCTCAACTTCAGACCGAATTGAATTGGAGGAGAAGTCGTATTGAAGAGGCTGCACAGCGGCATCGTTATCAGTACTCAAGCGCGGGATGAAAAAGGACTGGGACCTCGAGGTACTATATTTGCCGCTGATGGACGAGGGGCACGGCAGGATTTCTGGGATCTTGACAGATACAGATATGAAGCTTCTTCAGATACGAATGCAATTCCAGACTTCGCATCTGACCATTCGCGACACTCTGTCTGAGGATGTTCGCTCACTGGCGGGTGCTCGTGTTCCCACGGCTCTGTAGTTTGTCTTCAGTCACCCTTATGATAAAATATCAGCAATCAATGAAAGTTGTGGATGTCTATGAAATTACTAACTCAATGGCTGAATATGTTTAGTGTCCAAATCTGATTCCGAACTTCCGGAAAGATCGTGCAAACTTGAAGGTGTCAAAGTGATCATTGAGTACTTGACCTGTTTTTGTATTATCGTTTCAGACGCTCATAGCTGTTAGCACAGCCAGTTTAAATGAGACTGTTACCTCCGAGACTTATTATGGACTAGAACCCATTGATTGAGTTCACAACGTTAGTAGTTGTACACTGCCGGTGGGATTCTGGTATAATCCTTGTCAATCTTAAACAATTGGTTGTCTTTGTTCCGTGATCGTAATATAACCTTGCATTTTGGATATTTATACTAGGGAATTTTCGTACTTGACATATAAATTCTTCAGATCCTACATTCAGAATAGAACAAGTGTTGTAAGAACACTCCACAACCAGTCAAGGCATAGGACAACTAATCACCTAAGGCGAAGCGCGAAAATAATGAACAGCTGTGGCACGTAGGTGAGCGATATTCTACACTGAAAGTTACAGCGGAGTATGCTCGTGGTGATGACTGCAAATTTTAAGGTCCATAAGTAAGGCATCCACGGTCAAGTCACTTCAATATCAAGTTCGAAGGTGTTTTTGTTTTGATCGGTTCGCCAAAGAGGCCCACCCCTATCGATCCCCTGGAATCACGGACTTTCTGGCGCGTTCGCTTCGACTTCCCCTTTGAGAAATCGCGACCTCCAAAAGTTAGTCCGGGCCAGATAGTCTAGATAACTCAGGAGCACTGCATCAACCGCAATTGTTCACCACCACACAACACCATGAAGTTCTCAATACTTGCGTCCGGGCTCCTAGCCTGCCTATCGCCTCTGGTGTCTGCGACCGCCCTCACATACAAGCTCGGCGCGAACGAAAAGGCGTGTTTCTTCTCCAACATCGAAAACAAGGGATCCAAGATTGCGTTCTATTTCGCCGTACGCCTTCCTCACTCCGCAGATTCCGTTCACACTAGCTAATCAATGAGAATGTATAGGTTCAAGCAGGAGGATCATTCGATGTAGACTACGAGGTTCGAGGGCCATTCCACAACGTAATCATGGATGGGCAGAAGGAGAGACAGGGTGATTTTGTCTTTACGGCGACCGAGACTGGAGAATACAGCTTCTGCTTCAACAACCAGATGAGCACATTTGCGGAGAAATTTGTCGACTTTGAAATCGCTGTATGTACTACCAGGGAGTTGGGTTGCAGTTCGTCGAGGACAATTGCTGACTCTTGAATCTATAAGGTCGAGAACGAACAACGCGCATCACTACCTGCGAAGCAAGGCACATCGCCCGAACAGACATCTGCGCTCGAGGAGTCCATCTTCAAGCTCTCAGGCCAACTCTCGACAATTACAAGGAACCAGAAGTACTTCCGTACCAGAGAGAACCGCAACTTTAGCACAGTCAGAAGTACCGAGAGGAGAATATTCAACTTCAGTGTTATTGAGAGCTTGATGATGGTTTGCATGGCTGGATTGCAGGTGTTCATTGTCCGCTTCTTCTTTCAGGTATGTTGGACCTCAGGCTGTGCTCTGTCTGCTGATAGTAGCATACTAACCGGTTTGGCAGGGAGCGAGAAAGGGTTACGTGTAAACTACTGGGGCTTGGAAAAGGCATGCATTCTGGAGCGACTGGGCAAATGGCGCTGGAAAGTGTGGGTTTGTACTTTTACACGGAGGTGCCTGAGGTGATAGGAATGAACTCATGGGAATTCCTTCAAATTTCCCTTCTTTCCCACCATTTATTGGAGTTATACGTGAGCCATGAACTCGAATCGTCTACTGCTTCTATAATGTCAATTCTTCACAATCACTATCTGAAAACCAGCTCCATTTACTACAATATTGCTTGATGCCATCAATAAGTTCCAATGAGGAGCTAAGCCACGTACGCTTAGCGGCTTGGCAAATTGAGGTCAACCGCGATTTTTGAACCTCGACGAGGCTCCTCTTCAAATATCCACACAGCCCTCAAACAACACCTCGACCTTCAACATGGCCTCGATGGCGGCTTCTCTTTCGCGGGCGCTGCCAACACCTAAATATACTGGCGAGGAGGAGGACATTCCACAACACGCGCAACAACGAGGTACTCGAATCGTTGGAGCTGGAACTCTCGATGACACCCAAATCGTGCTAAAGGTCAGTCACTGTGCCTTTGAGCAGCAAAATGCAAGTGCTAATATTGGACGGCAGAGATCTGGCCCTCCACCATACGGAAAGCGAGCAGGATGGAGACCGCGTGGGCAAGAAGACTTTGGAGATGGAGGAGCCTTCCCAGAAATTCCAGTTGCGCAATACCCTCTGGATATGGGCAGGAAATCCGGGTCTACGAGCAATGCACTGGCCCTTCAAGTCGATGCCGAGGGAAAGGTCAAATACGATGCTATCGCACGCCAAGGACACAACGACAAGCGGATAGTTCATGCGTCATTCAAGGATCTGATACCACTTCGACAGCGTGCTGATGCTGGTGACATCAATCTGGATCGGCCGAGCGAAGAGGAAGTTGCCGAGTCGACACAGAGAACGAAGGATGCCCTGGCAAAACTGGTTTCCGGAGCTGTTGCGGCGCAGAAGCCAAAGAATGTCAATGTTGGGTCAAGAAAGGATCCGACTTTCGTGCGGTACACGCCTGCGAATCAGATGGGGGATAATACACGGAAGAACGACCGTATTATGAAGATTGTGGAAAGGCAGCAAGATCCTATGGAGCCGCCGAAATTCAAACACAAGAAGATTCCCAGAGGTCCACCCAGTCCTCCACCACCGGTCATGCATTCACCACCTCGAAAACTTACAGCAGAAGATCAAGAGGCGTGGAAAATCCCGCCGCCTGTTTCGAATTGGAAGAATCCAAAGGGTTATACAGTTCCGCTGGATAAGAGATTAGCAGCAGATGGAAGAGGATTACAGGACGTGACAATTAACGACAAATTCGCTCAATTCGCCGAAGCACTTTTCACTGCCGATAGACACGCCAGAGAGGAGGTTAAGCAGAGAGCGCTCATGCAACAACGCTTAGCTGAGAAGGAGAAGGCCCAGAAGGAGGAGCATCTCAGAATGCTAGCGCAAAAGGCGCGAGAAGAGAGGGCTGGTGTTGGTGCGGGAAGAAGAAACTCCAGGACATCGAGGTCACGATCCGGCAGTTACAGCGATTCTGAATCTTCTCGTTCTGAGAGTGACGAGGATGAGGTTAGGGAACGAGAGAAGGCGCGTGCGGAAAAGCGGAGAGAGGAAGAGCGAAAATTGAGACAATCTAGAATGGGTGCTGAAAGGAGGGTGCAAATGATGGCTCGAGAGCAGAACCGAGATATTTCGGAAAAGGTTGCCTTGGGCTTAGCTAAGCCTACACAATCCTCGGAAGGAATGTTCGATTCACGGCTGTTCAATAGAACGAGTGGATTCGATACTGGATTCAACGAGGATCAGGCATACGACAAGCCCTTGTTCGCCGCCCAAGATGCGATAAGCAGTATCTACCGGCCCCGCCAGAATATGGAGGATGACGATGATGATGCTGCGGAAGCAGAGATGGGCAAGATTCAAAGAAGCAATCGATTTGGCGAGGCGCTTGGCAAAGGCACCTTTAAGGGTTCTGCGGATGTTGAGGTGAGTTCTAACCATGATTTTGGACGTAGAAATGGTGCTAATGGTTTGGCGCAGGCGAGAGAAGGCCCGGTGCAGTTCGAGAAAGACACGGGAGACGTGTTTAATGTTGATGATTTCTTGAGCAAGGTTGGAGAGAGCTCCGGGAAGCGACAGTATGGTCTGCAGGAAGACGAGGACCGGGCAGCCAAGAGAGCGAGGGTCGAAGAAGATGATGATTAGGAGCCTTGTATGCTGACGGGCGTTTGTAGAATAGCAGGCTGGCGTTGAATTCATACAAAGCCAATACCAGAGCGAAGGTTCTATTGGACGATCCCAACGCAAAGCGGTTCCCTGTGCACAGATGAATGCCTTCAACAAATTGACGCGTAACTCATTGTTGCATGAATCTAAAGGTCTGTGATGAGAAAGGCAATTGATCTCTCTGCCTGGAGATCGGCTACATTCTGGCCTTAGCTAAGATGACGATATTTCTGTAATTGTGGCGTTGCCGTTAATGGATGTTGACATCTGCGGGCGGCCCGAACTCCGTGAGGCACATCAAGTTCTAGGTACGAATCATTGCGTCTAGCCTCTTTTCTTTTCTTGGCAGCCCAGGCTCCCTTAAGCATATAGTTTTTAGAATTCAACTAAACTCCACGACAGTTAATGGATCGTATATTCTCTCAGCGTTTTGATAGCACACCATGAACAGACACGCGGGCCTGTCGCTTCTTCAGCCAAGAGCCGTTAATTCAACGACGCTCGATAACAACTTCGGTCCGTTTCTGCAAATTCCGGGTAAAGAGACATTCGACTTTACACTGTTTTTCGAAGAGACCATTCTATCAATTGGCCCTTCAGCTTTATTGCTACTACTTATTCCTCCAAGAATTTTCCGTCTGTGGAAGTCCCCTCGGAAAGTCACTGGCTCGTACCTTCAGACAACCAAAATTGTGAGTGACCCTGCCATTGACCAAACCGCGAAAATTTATTAATTGCAATCAGACCATCCTCGCAATATTCAGTATTCTCCAGATTGTCAATGTCGTAGAAGTCTCTCAATCCTCGCGTCGGACCCGTGCATCACTTGCAGCTGCTCTACTTGCGCTCTTCACGTCACTGGGTCTATGTCTCCTGTCCAACATTGAACACACCAAGAACATTCGGCCAAGCTCCATCATCAATGCCTATCTCCTCATAACGCTTCCCTTCGATGCCGCGCAAGTTCGCACTAGATGGCTTCGTGGAGACAACCCGGTCGGGAATGGCGTTGCTTCTGCTATTCTGGCGGTCAAGCTCTCGCTTCTGGTTTCGGAAGCAATCGAGAAAAGAGGACTGCTTTTCACCCCATATACCAGCCCGTCGCCTGAAGCTACTAGTGGACTCTACTCGCGAGGCTTCTTCTGGTGGTTGAATCCTCTTTTCCGATTGGGTTTCAGCAATGTTGTTAATGACAGTGATCTCTTTTCTGCGGATGAGGATCTGCTTTCAAGGTCCCTTGAGACTAAGTTCAGCCGGCATTGGGAGAATCGTGAGTCTCATGAAGTCTCCCACTGGATATTGATATGCTTATACAATTACAGGAAGCAGTTACCCTGAAAAGCACACCTTGGTGTGGGTGATGCTGCGTACCATGTTGAAACCACTCGCAGCTTCAGTACCGCCTCGGCTTGTTTTCACCTTCTTGAGATTTATGCAGCCACTTCTCATTCGCAGAATCATTGAGCTTGTTGGGGAGCCGAATTCCAAGTCAGCGGACAATCGCGGCTGGGGTTTGACAGCGGCTGTCGGGTTGGTGTATTTTGGCTTGGCCTTGACTGGTGGCGCATACCAGCATAAGGCGAATCGCATGGCTACGATGGTCCGTGGCTCACTTGTCAATGCTGTGTATGCACAGACTTTGGAGCTATCCATCATCAGCCTGGACGAATCTGCTGCTGTCACTCTCATGAGCTCGGATGTTGAACGAATCTGCGAGCCACTTATCTCCATCCATAATATGTGGTCCAGTCCGATCGAGATCGCATTGGCAATCTGGTTACTTTCACGAGAAATTGGAATCTCCCTTCTAGGACCTCTCCTGATCACTGGTCTGGCAATCTCTGGTCCATTCTTGATTTCGGGCCGCATGGGTAAAGCCCAAATGACATGGATCAAACGCATTCAAACCCGAATCGATACTACTGCGAAGATGCTAGACTCGATCAAAGGAGTCAAGATGCTTGGTCTCAGCCCCAAACTTTCCAGTATAGTCTCGCAACTCAGGCTCGATGAAGTGACCGAATCACTCAAGATGAGAAAATTGATGGTTGCCATGATCACCTTCGGAAACATGTCTGATATTCTGGCACCTGGAGCAGCTTTCGCAATATATGTTATTGTGGCTACTATTAATGGACAAACATTGGATGTTACTTCAGCTTACACGGCTCTGTCACTGATCGCATTACTTGTCGCGCCAATCCGAGCCTTCGTCTTCTCCACTCCGCCGTTAATTGCGGCGATCAGCTGTTTTGACAGGATCGAAACTTTTCTTTCCTCGCCAACCAAGAAGGATCATCGAATGCTACTCTCAGGCACTAAATTTCGGCAGCTTCCAGACTCTGAGGGTCCGGTAAAAAGTGCAGCCAAGCCTTCACCGACTACTGGAGATCTTACAATCAGCTCCGACATTGAGCTGAATGAAATCACACCAGTGAAAGACACGAACACATTACCCGCTGCCATCAACGTTAAGAACTTGACGCTTGCTTGGTCTGATACAGAAGGAGATGATACTGTCATAAACGACGTAACGTTTGATGTACAGCTAGCACAGTTGACCATGATCGTGGGTCCAGTCGGTTCTGGAAAGTCAAGTCTACTTCGGGGTCTGCTGGGAGAAACACCATCCTCTAAGGGCAATGTCTATATCAACCAACTCCATGCCTCGTTTGTTGGCCAGAATCCATGGATACAGAATGACACCATTCGAAACAACATCATTGGCGTCACTGCTTTTGAACCTGAGTGGTACTCAAAGGTTTTGCATGCCTGTGCGTTGGATACAGATATCGATTCGCTCTCCGAGGGTGACAGTACCCCTGTCGGCACTGGAGGCGCTGCCCTTTGTAAGTTCCCTCTCTCTATATATGTCAACAGTTAAGAACATGCTTGCTAAATTACATGGTAGCCGGAGGTCAGAGGCTGCGAGTGGTGAGTTTCGTGAAGTCTATGTATGCAATTTTACTAAGAGCATATCTAGGCATTTTCTCGAGCCGTCTACTCTCGAAAGCGCATCCTGATATTAGACGACGTGTTCAGTGGTCTGGATGCTACGAGTGAAGATCGAATATTTTCCCGCCTTCTTGGCAAAACCGGCCTCCTTCGACAGCTAGGTACAACAGTCATTCTTGTAACCCATGCAGCTCATCGACTATCATATGCCGATCACATAATCTCACTCAGCAGTTCTGGATCTATTACTGAGCAAGGTACTTTTCAACAAGTCATGAAAAGTCATGGATATGTGGCGAGTCTCGCGGCACGACACACTGTGGAATCCGAAAATGGAGTTGCGGAAGTGCCAGCTCCTCCAAAACCACCAACTGACGACGTCGCGCGGCAAAATGCTGCAGCTGATCTGAATCGCCCAGTCGGAAACTGGTCTGTCTATAGATTTTACTTTCTCAGTGCCGGGTGGAAGAATATTTGGATCCTTGCAGGAATGACTGTCTGCAACGCCTCCTTTGACCGTTTTCCAGGTAAATAAAGGTTCCATCCAGGGTGATCGTAATATGCTAAGTAAAATAGATGTTTGGATCAAATTCTGGACTAGCGCCGTTGCTGCACACGGTAACTCGGTGAACGGTCTCTATCTGGGTATACTTCTTGGTGTGGAAGTCCTGGCCATGTCAACGATTATCTGTTTGGTTCGTGCTTGTTTTTCCCTTTCTAACAGTAGGGTATTAGTGAGTCGTCACAGCTGACATCTGCGTTCTCAGGCTTTGCTTCTTTTTATCGTCATGATCCCTAACTCGGCAGTTTTCTTCCATGGCCAGCTTCTGGAGACTGTGCAAAATGCACCTCTATCATTCTTTACATCTACTGATGTTGGACAAATTGTCAACAGGTAAATGACCCACCAAAACTTGCAGCAAAGCCGAGGGTGATGTTTATTAATTCTATGACCAGGTTCAGTCAAGACTTGTCGGTAATAGACTCCGAACTCCCGCTCGCAGCCCTGGTCTTGACGAACAACCTCGTTACCGCAATCATACAAGCGATTCTGATATCTGTCTCGACGTCGTACTTTGCCGCTGCCCTCCCATTCGTTATGATTGTCGTCTACTTCATACAGAAATTTTACTTGCGTACCTCACGCCAACTCCGATTGATGGACCTCGAGGCGAAGGCACCACTCTACAGCAACTTCCTGGAGACTCTGAGTGGCCTTGTCACAATTCGCGCTTTCGGGTGGGAAAAGGAGATGGAGCAACGAAATATGCTTCTACTGGATGCTTCCCAGAGACCCTTTTATCTTTTGTACTGTATTCAAAGATGGCTGTCGCTTGTTGTTGATTTGATGGTTGCAATGCTCGCCGTTCTCTTGGTTGGGTTGATCGTCAAATTTCGACACAACATGGACACAGGTTTCGTTGGAGTTGCGCTGATTAACATCATGTCTTTCAGCATGATCTTGGCTGTTGTTGTTCAGCACTGGACCATGATTGAAACCTCAGTCGGAGCGGTTTCTCGGATTCAGGTATTCTCTTTTCTATTATACTTTGTTTTGCGTATCGTGTGTCATATCCATGCGACTTCCTACACATGAAGCTGATTTCGTGTTCTAGACATTCGTCAAGAGTACTCACTCGGAGAATCTTCCCGAAGAAAGCCAAGAGGTCTCTTCAGAATGGCCCTCACAGGGGAGGATTGAGGTTTCAAATGTTTCTGCCACGTACTCGCGAGATCTTGACCCAGCACTTAAGCAAATCAGCATCTCCATTCCTGCTGGTCAGAAAGTAGGAATCTGTGGCCCTTCAGGCTCTGGAAAATCCTCTTTTGTCGCGCTAATTTTTCACATGTTGAATATCCAGAGCGGCACCATCAGAATCGACGCTGTGGACATTTCCAAAATTCCACGACAGAAACTTCGCGAACAATTATCCGTCATACCTCAAGATCCCATCTTTCTTAAAGGGACTATCAGACAGAATCTAGACCCTCTGGACGCAGCTAGCGATGCAGCCGTCGAACTTGCGATACAGAAAGTTGGCCTGTGGACAATCGTAACGGAAGCTGGTGGCTTGGATGTATCCATGGAGCCAGAAGATCTGCTCTCTCATGGGCAGCGCCAGCTCTTTTGCCTAGCGAGAGCTATGCTTCGATCCTCCAAAGTTCTCGTCATTGACGAACCGACAGCAAGTGTCGATCTACAGACTGATCAGCTTGTGCAAATGATTATTTCTGAGCATTTCAAGGAGTGCACTATTATCACTGTGGCGCATCGATTGCAAACTATCAGGCATTATGATAGAATTGTGGTGTTTGGGAATGGGAGAATTATGGAGTACGGAGAGCCGGATGTGTTGCTCGCTGACGAGGGGAGTAAATTCAAGGCTTTGTGGGATTCTTAGGATGGCTTTCCTTGGGTGTCGAGACGAAGGCGGAGAAGACCACAGCTTGTGGACTGTCGTTGGGTTTTACAGACCTTATGGATCACCACCGTCCATTTGGCAAAATCTGATCGATTGTACCATTGTACTCTTGATTTCCATTCTAGCAAAGATGTGAGGGAGTCCTCTCCTTCTACTTACGATTCTATAGGGTGGTGCTTGTTTGTGTTACGCGAAGCCGCGAGAGGAGAGTGAAATACTCCGGTCCATTTCAAGTGCATAGCCTGCTGAGATGAATTGGAAACGACTTCTCTAGGGTTAGAATGCTCTTTTCAACTTTTTCTGCGCAAGTAAAACGTGACTAGTTCTTTATGTCTGGTCCTCGACTTCCTCTTTCTACACCCTGTGCCGGCCCGGCCCGGTAATATGCATAAGGTCTCACGCAAAATAAACCAAGAGTGTGCTGTATATCAAACGTAGCTCTACTAGTGAAAAGTATGTACAAATAGAAACAAACCACCTTCGCGTCTTCTTAATCCTACCCACTTCACGTCGAGTCCTCGACTCCTTCACCCCAACACGCCACTTTACTGTTCCAAGCTCTTACACTCCGATAGCATGGTTCCATACCATCTGTTCCACTCTCGCACTGTATGTACTGACGCCTAGCAAGGCCTGCATCTGCGCATCGCTAACCTCCAACACCTTGCCAGCAACCCACCATCTCAACCCCTCGCTGCAAGGTGGGGTTGTCAAGCTACCCTTGTATGTCCAGAAGTTCTTCAGATTGCCGACCTCTTTCAATGCGAGTGACATGTCGATCTCATCGACTTGTTTACGATCGCTGGAATCGTGATGCGGTGCCTCGGAGATGAACTGTTCGAAGAAGGGAGAGGACCTATGACTGGGATTGATCCGGAGACCAACGACTCCTCTTGGGGTACCAGTAGCATCGCCGTGAACAAGATGAAGCTCGGCACGAGTTCGTGCATTGTTGACAAGATGCTCAGAAGGAATGTGGGTATGCTGTGAAAGCTAGTCAGAACGAACTGCCTCGGGTATGGGTAAGGAATTGAGTTACCCAAGAGAGGAGATAGACTGTATCGTCATCGAACTTGAAAGAAGGGTTGGCAGAATAGTCGACACCATTGGTTCTGTTTAATGAGAAACCTGGGCCGAATCCCCAATTGAAAAGCGCACCAGAAACAGGAGCTGTGTATTTGAAAGTCGGAACATGGTTCCTAGAAAAGGAGCTAGAGGGAAGATTAATGGGAGATTGAGTTGTACCAGTGAGGCAGATAGTATCATCTAGTCTAGTCAGTGATCATCGTGTACAAGTATCTGATTGAGATACTCACTCTCACCAGCCACTCCCCAAGTATTGGAAGCTGCATATGTCCAGCCACTGGGGGCATCTGCACGCTTCACCAGACCATCTGTGGCGCGAGTATTATAATCGTGTTGGGGGCAGGCAAGGACCGAAGTCACAGCCGCCAGTATAACAAAAGCTTGGAGCATTATTGCTAAGGGTATCCAAAAGGGTAAAGAGTGTCTGGGGTATGATTACGATAGGTGAACGAATGTGTCGAGCTGTGATGGCATAATGCAACCTTGTGAGGTTCTCAAAGATACTTATATCTACAATTCCGGCTCATTTTCCTACGGTGAAATGGAAGGATGAAGGATCCCAGCTCTTGGAAGCCTGGTTGAAAGTCGGAGAGTGTTTATTTCACTTTCTTGGGTCAGCTTGAAAAGGGGTCTGAGCAGGTTCATCTGTCTTGGGAAGCTTGGCAAGGCATTTTGACAGAAGTTGCCTAGTGTACGTCCTGGATGGTACGCTGACAGCGCGTTCATATCTAATGAAGAATCGAATTTGCATATCTTCCTAACATTCCTGTCATAATTGCGTGGGGAAAGTCCACCTACTATCTCGGCATATCAAAATATCAAGAGGTGCCGTGAAGCGAGATGACATGGCCGAATAAACAGACGGCGCAGAATGGGTCGAAGCCCGATGCCGAGCCAGAGGAACACGAACAAATGACGAGGAATGTTCATCTGAATTTTCTCTCTTGCCAGTAACGTTCGAAGAATCTCATCTTTAACTCTAACTCTAACCTTGAGGCTTGCAAACGGAGTCTTGGGATCCTTATTCATGCAAAAACGCTTGGCGGTATTCGCGAATGCGGCAGCCGCTTAGTCAAAACTTGTCCGTTCACTCCTGCCAAGCTCTCCATGGCTCAGTCCCACCTGTCAAATCATTGACAGGATTCTGACACTGCCGGACTCCGTCCAACTAAGCCTTGCTTTCAGACGAAACTTTAACTCGACCTGAGTAATGGAACCGGCTCTTACTCTTATTTCAACACTTGCCAAGCTGCATCCCTTCACAAAACAGCAAGAGATCGCGAAAGATCCTTGCGCCAACCAAATACTGCCTAGTTGTAAAGTGGGAGCAAACCAGACACGTGGGATCTATGCCTTGGGGCCAAGATCTCGAGCATATACAAGTGGAAGGACACACCACTTTGAGTTTCAAAAAACTGTAAACTCTCGGCGGTCTGGATTGAAGTGGATGAGCCTGACAAGCCATTATTCTTGGTACTAGTGCTATAGAGTACATATTACCGATGAGGGGAGACGCTGTGTCAGAGAGGGGCTTCACGACACTTGTTTCTCCCTGCCGTAGGTGATGGGATGGAAGGGCTGAACACCAGGAATGAGGCATGAAGGGCTTACCAGGGAAGCGACTCCGTGGAATTTTGGATCTTTGAAAGAAAGATAGGCCAAGTTTGAGCGCACAGTGTGGAAGTCAAACGGGTGGCATCTGCTCGAGAAACTCTTAACAGCGTATAAAAAGCTGGATCGTCCGTGCTAAAGGCACATTCATCCAGGATACGGGAAATCAGTGTCGGGGACCCGCGACTTCAAAGATGCCATGACACCAAGCACGGCCAATGTCAGAAAGTGAAGCTCAGCTAGAAATCCAGTAGAACTCTATTTCTACACTGCCATGCTCTCTTTTCTTGGCCTTTCTTGTTTAGGGTATATGGCTTTCCTTTTGTGGTTGGATGCTTCGAGCTTCTGACAAACGAAGTCTGGCGGATCAAACTTTGTCGAAATACAAAGTTGGTCAAACAATCAGTTAGTGTGCCTTCACCACCTGTTATATTCTATTTCAGATGAATAATAATTAGTATCAGGCGATCTGATCGGTCAATTGGGCTGGTGCTGTTAGAGCTTTCAAGTACTTCGACAACATACGAGCTCTCCTCAATAATGTGGCCGGCCCGTCGCCAAAGAGCCCTCTCACTTCCACCTCGTCAAAAGGTTTCCAAGTGGTGCCGCAGTGGTATAGGCACTCTGCGAGACAGTTGTTGAGACCCCACGTATATTATGTATTGTAGCTTGCAAGCGAACTGTGTCAATGATAAGGGAGGTTAGGGAGCAAGTTTAGCACGTTCACTCCACCCAAAGAATTTAAAAGTAATGATCAAATTCGACCGCACAAGCTCACTGCAATGCCAAGCGACATTTTAATTGCAGCTCGTTTGAATTATAGAGTAAAAATCGCCAATACAGAGCCAAGTAAAAAATTCCAGTCGTCCATTTCGGGATGGAGGAGTATCAATGTTTAGATTTTCAGTACGTCCGAGATGTCTCGAGGTTCCTGCTCGGGCAATGTTCGTCTGTATAGATCTTCAGTGCTACTGTGAAATGATCTGTTCATGCTTTCGACTCATGGAGTTTTGAAAACAGTGCATCAAGTATTGCGCATCTATTGACACCAGCACTGGTAGCGTCGCCAGCTTCGCTGACGCTTCCGGGCATACACAAGCGTCATTTCAATACCTTTCGACATTCAGTTCTCGTTGGAAAATCTCAGAGACCATTTGGACTCCTTTCGCAAATAACAATTTCGTCCAAGACCTCCCTCAAAACCTTTCCGTAAAGATGCACCAACTCGACTGTCGCGCCCCTTTCCAGCAATAACCTCGCCACTTCCCTCTGCCCACCCCTACAAGCAGCCATCAGTGCCGAGTCTTCATCACGTCCAGTCCAATTTACATCAGCTCCCGTATCCAGTAGTACTTTCACTATTTCTTTGTTGCCGCTGCGGGAGGCATCGACGAGAGCGGATCCCAAGTCGCACGAAGTGAAGTTATGGTTTTGAAAAAGCTTGCGAACTTCTGAGGTGCTGTTTAATGATGCTGCTATGTGAAGTTGCGTTGATATGGAGAAGGGACTCAGTGTAGGTTCTTGCTGCTGATCATCGAGTTTGTCTTCGCTGAAGACGAGGAGGATTTTCATCTCGTATTTTGGCTAGGAAAATGCATCCTCGAGACAGCACAGACACGAGTGCTTGTCAACTAGAAATGCGACGATGGACGTGGGGAATAGAGCTGATTTGTGACCAGTTGCAGATATCCTGTCACATCAAATCTATGGCATGCAGTGGCGGATTGCTGATGCCTTGCTTACATACGTCATGCGAATGCCAGCCAACACCGAAGCGGGTTCCGTGACGCAAATAGAAATGAGGCTGACGATGTGTGGCACGCGGATACCTGGCGGTGTTTATAAATAGCATGCTGCATCAATTTGTCTTGTGTCGAGAACACAGAAGTGGACACAGCAGTGATTGATTTGTAGGCAATTTTCTGTCAGACATGTGAAAGGTTCTCCCGATCACCACTAAACAAACTGAATAATCTCTGCAGACGTGTCACTAATGGCGTGAATTAGTTGCTCAGAAGCCCACAAATGCTCAGAAAATTAGAAGAGATTTGGAAATGATCTTTCCATTTGCACTTTCTATCTATCCTATCATCGCGAATCCATTTATCCATCCCCCTCCAATTTTGTCACTTCAAATCTTTTCACCCCTTTTTAACTAACCTCTCTACCATCTCTCGTCGAAGAGACAGGGAAAATACTTCCTCCATGTCGGTATGCTCATCGCTAATGTTGAAAGTGCGAATCAATCAAGCTCAAATGAAGAACGAACGCCAGGAAATGCAACACAATGCTGGGCTATCTCACGCTCCTCGTTGCAGGGTCACGGAAAGCATCGCTATGGCAAATTGAAGAAAATAATAATGTAACGTAGAATGTCGGTGGAAGATCGCAATGCGAGAGTGCATGCAAGACCCCGGGGATAGATAGCATGCCGCGGCAATATGACCCAACACATTGCCGTTCATCAACCGCAAAAGCAGATGGACACAATTCCTCAGAGAATGAGGGCATGTGAATGAGCAAACATCTTCCCTTCCGTGCTATCGAGAAGCACGAGAAGCGCAAGAAGATCGAGATCCCCGAGCACCAGAAGAAACCGCAACCGTAGCCCCAGCGCTGTTGAAGTCTGCTGCAGCCGCATCCAGATTTTCATTGCTGATGCCTGGCATGACACTACCACGAACAAAGACAGCCTCCTCAACCTTTCGCAAGCGCTCTGCGATGATCTTGTTACGCTCATGATCCAGTTGTCCTACTGCCCAGCCCTGAACCTTAGCGGGAACACTCAAGTTTTCTGGCAGGTACTTAATATCCCAGTCTGTGAAGCCGAGATCGTAGAACGGGAGGACATGGTGCAATTGAGGCATCGTGAAGGGCATACGCTGGCTGGCGGGGACACGAAGAATGATGCTGAGGTTGGAGAGGCTCTTGAAGGTGTGGATGTAGTCGACCAGCTTCTTGAGGAAGACGAAGTTGGAAGAAGTCTGGGCGGGTCCTCTGGGTGGTGTGATGCTCAGTTGAGCGACAGGTCCTGCGCCAGACAATGGTACCAGATTGGCTGGATTATTGGAGGGAGGAAACGCGAGAGTAACGGTCATGCGCTTAGCATAAGAAGCAAGCTCAGGACCAAGGGATTTGAGGACATCGAGCGAAGTGACTGTTGCGTGTTAGCTTGTTTCGTTAGACATAGATCTTTCCATAGCCTACCTTCACGCTTGGCCACAAGGATAGATGCGAGTGCGTCCTCAGAAGCATCCTTGGCATCATTTTCAACACTGAGGTCTTTGACCTCCATGGTCTCCTTAATATCTTTTGCTTCCTTGACCTTAGACTTATTTTTGCCCTTGCCTTTCTTTGCCTTAGCCTCTCCAGTCTTACCCCCAAGTTCGGTGGCAGCCAACTCATTCTGCTCCTCTACAGACTTTATCTGAACGAGAACGTCAATGAGGTTCTTTGCAAGAAAGATCTTTTTCTCTTCTACAGTCATTGCCTTGAAATCCTCGACGAAATTGTACTTGGGAGGTTCGAAGTCTTCACGGTAAGATTGATACGGAATGCCGTTAGGGAGTTGACGCTCGATAATGCGCACATGGTTGCGAGTGATGCCATCAGCCGTGACGAGAATATCCTTCTTACCTCGGTCCTTCCGAGCCAGAAACTCTCGAGTCGGTCGTTGACTGAAAGTTTGAACCTCGTGTGCAGGCTGAACGACGAAGGTACCTGGGTTGCGAGGGCCACGGGGAGCAGATTCGTATGAGTGGACGGAGGATGGGCCAGGGCTCGGGGTATGAATTCTGCTCCTGCCGCCAATGGGTCCTGGCGGTGTTGGGTAACGTCCGATAGCACCTGCGGATTGAGTTGGACCATGCTTCTGTTGGGCATATCCATAAACACCAGAGTAACCACTGTAACCGTCATTGTTGCCTGTATAGTATCCGTCATTAGATCCTGCAGCATAGCCACCGTATCCATGAGTTGGGGAAGATCGCATATCTTGCAATAGATTTTGGAGCTTTTGGAAGCCAGGAGCTGGTGGGGTTGGGAGGCCAATGGGTCTTGGAGTGTAAATTGGCTTGCCCAGCTGTCTTGGAGAGGGTGTGACAGGCACGAACGATGGAGACGCAGCAGAAAGACTGGAGATCGTCGTGGCAGCTGAGAGGGGAGTCGTCGCTGGAAGAACAGTTGGCTCACCGTTGTTGGTGATCAAAGTTCCGTTCTTGAAAGATCTGAAGGGAAGATCAGGAAGCTGCACACCTTGCAAGGTTTTGTTGATGTTGAAATTTTCAATGCCTTTGCTCAGCTCCTTTTCAGGACTTGGCTGACCGGAGCTAGCAACGGAGCGGAATGACCCAGAACCGGCTTTGTGGCGTGCAGCTGGAGTCTTTGGCGAGAGATTGGTTGAAGAAGTATTCGAAGTGACACGGTGGAGATCGGCGCCGAAGCTCTGAGAGCCTCTCTTGTGTTTCTTACCCATGTTGAGGTCTTCTATTGTGTTGCCTCGGTATTGTTAAGGGGCACAATAGCAAGCCTGCTGCGATCCAAGCCTAGAATTTAGGGTGAGGTTGAAGTCTTTCAAGGAAGTGTCTGAAGGTTTGGTCTGACGAATTCGTCGTTCGTAGGTGTTGTACTTGATATCGTGATTTCAAGGAGAGAGTCAAGTCTGTCCTTAAAAGATTAGCATATCAACACAATGCGCCAGATCTTTGAGAGGACCGGAAAGAACGGTCTGAGAAGGTTTGTTGTAGATCTTGTTATCCAAAATTTAAAAGAAATTGGCAGAGTAGTCGAGGGATTGAGATGGCAGAACGGGAGATGGTTCTGGGGGGAATTCAAGTCAGCAAATACTTATAGACATTTTCTTGAAGGTTTTTAGCTCGTTTCTGAATGGACAACTACCTTGTGCGTGCTGGCTGTCACCAACTTCCTGGTGATCAAAGACCAGATTCAATATCCTCCTTTTTCACTAGTCCTTGTCCTCCAGACTCAGAGAAGATCGAATAGATATGTCTGTGCGACGGAGGTGCTGGTAGAGTGCTCAACTAGTGATCGATGGCTTCAAGCCATGGAATCCGTGGTGGGAGAGGTCTTCGAGCTGCTGTTGTGGCGCGGAAGATGAGCTTCGAGGAAGACTCTGGCCTTGAGATATACCTAACCACCCCATCTCGCTTCGAGAACCACGCTAGCACGTCAAAGTACTCATCACGACATGCAGAATCAAAGAGTGAATTCGAGCTGATAAAACCTCAAAAAATAAGTGATCTGAGCAGTTCAGTGCCTCAAGGGAAAATTCCCAAAATGCAACACACGTCAAAGAAATGTCAAGGTAATATACCGCGTAATACGTATGGTTGACTGCTTGTCAAAGCTCTAGACTCTTTCCTCTCCATCACACCATGTCTAGATACGAGACAATTAAGCTGGACCATAGTCGCTACTTTAAGTTGGGTAGACAAAGCTTTTGCAGACAGGGAGACTTAATTTGCGCTTCTCATGCAAGAGAAGCGCGGTTTTCTTCAAGACCTTGCGACAACTACAAAGATGACGATCACTGATCTTATTCAAGGGAGGTTCATCGGGTCAAACTCTGACGCAAACGACAGCATCGAGCAAACATCAGATAACCATACTCAGTAAATAACAGTTGACAATCGGCAAGCAAGTAAGGATTGCCAAGCATGTAAAGATTCGGCCACGAGAGCCTCTGGCGCAGGAGAGTTAAGGAAAGCAATGCATCAACTATAATATAAAGAAAGGGCTGGCAGATAAATTCATCAATTTCAATTAGCATACACAGTGCTGTACATAATCCTTGTATAATTCCCTCCAGATTTGATCTTGAAACCCCTGAAGACCATCCAATTCCAACCAGATTCCAGATTCCAACGCCCCTTCCTTCCACTATCCCTATATACCCAATTATCTATCCCCAAAGCGCATCTTTTGTCCAACGATTCCCTGAAATAGTCGGTGGCGAGAGAAGAACGGAGGACCAAGTCTCCACGCCATCAACGTACAACCGGAATTTCAGGATACTTTGATCGCTACTTGTGTTCTCAATTGTAACGGATCCGAGCTTTGAGTTGCCATCCGGAATGTATCTGCACGTCGTAAGTATAAAGTTGGCCATCTTAGGTCTGGAAATAATCAACTCACTTGACCATGACATCCTCGTTATCAGTCTGCTTGTATGTCCTTACCGGCAGGTAAAACTGACTCAACGGACTCGTCGAGAACTCGTTGACTGTAGCACTAACAGGCCATTTCCCATCAGCTGGTGGTGGAAACGCCGTAGCTGCAAATTCATGTCTATCACCCGAAAGAACCACAACTCCGACACCACCACGAAGGCCCACATCCCACATAGCTTCCAGAATGGTCTGTCGCTCACTGAGGTATCCAGCCCAAGTATCGAGGCTGTTAACTTTCCAGTTCTTGGTGAATGGGATGCTAGAGGCGACGATCTTCCACTTGACGCCCTTAGGCTCAGGTTTCCTGAGGAAAGTGAGAAGATCCGCTAATTGTTCGGCGCCTAGCATCGATTTCTCGGTACTGTTGACAGATAGTTCGCTAGAGGAGTCGCGGTATTTTCGTGTGTCCATCATGAAGAAAGAAGCTGGACCTTGCGTAAATTCGAAATATGTTGCTGCTCTCCTAGGAAGGCCGTAACCACCAGCTGCGCGGGCTCGAGGTGGATTGACGGCTGTTTGATAATGGTGCCATGGATCAGCTGCTGCATTGTAGACACCTGTGGTGTTTCCATCCCAGTCATTTGCTATTTCGTGGTCGTCCAAGACATGGATCCAGCTCAGATTCTGGCCAACAGATGGCCAGTCAGGAGAGCCATAGACTTGTCGGTACTCTCTTCTGTAGTCTTCTACAGATGTTCCAAATCGCTTCGGCACATCGATATAGATGAAATCACCCAGGAACAACATGAACTGAGCACCCCCTGGAATCGACTTAATCACCTTTTCCATGTGCTTAAAGCCCGGGATTGACAGTGCATGGTCAAATGGACTGTAAGGGAACCGAGGCTTGATGCAGCTAGACGTCAAGAAAGTGAAATCTCCACGTTCAGACACTTGTCCAGGCTTGGGCGGAACAGTGAAGAATCCAGTATGGTTATTTGACGTGGTCCATTGGTACGATTTGTGGGCCTGGCTGGGAAGTGGGAAGGAGACTACTCCAGTGTAATCCGTGACATTGCTCAATGTATGGATAGTGCCTGCTGTCTGCCAGACGGGATCTTCATAAGGTGTGGATTCGCCAGCAAGTCGGTATGAGACGAAGATGGGCAGCTCTGAAGCATTCGGCTCCCGGATCAAGAGATTGGCCTCCGTAGGAGAAACATAGCCCATCCGTGCAAAGGACAAATTATGCTCTGGGTGGTAAACCTTTGCTCGGTACAGCAAGTCCGTAACAGCTAACACCAAGGCAGCATTAATTAAGAATGTTGCCAGCGAAAGAAGTGTAGAGACTGGATCCGGGAGCCCAGTCAAGAGCGTCCGCCATGGACTAGGCTGCTTTGTCTCCAGCACAATTGTTTCGTCTATCTCGATTTCCTCCTCGAATCCTGTTGGCTTATCCCTTGTTGGCAGGTTCGAGGAGTGGGCGGCTGTCGAAGCAAGTGCTGGTGGTTGCTCCTCGACTTCTGTCTCGGTAATTGTGACTTCGATATCGTCTTCCACCACATCATATTTCGGCTGGGTCAGGAAACTGGAGATAAAAGATGGTATGTATATTGCCAATGCGGTGTAAATGATAGGTGGGAGATGCTGCAGAGTTGTTAAACCGGGCCTCACTGTATTTCTTGATCTGGGGTGTACGTACATGGCCTGGTATCCATCGCAGGAAGACATAAGCGCCAATTCGCAGAGCTAAAGAGCTCAAGAATGTGGCTTTGTCCTGCAAAGTCATCTTCAATCTGTGCTTCCTTACTGACGCGTAAAGTATTTATTTCAATGGTAGTATCAACAGAAGATGGACAGCGGTTTGGGGAAGCTGTTGAAGCATCACAGCTTGGACGCCGACGCCTGTTTGGCGCGTCGAACGATAATGACCTGTCGTCATATTTGGCTGATCCTGGAACGCTTGTGGTTACACACCAGCGCCACACTTTGCCCACGTTAGGCTTCACCCTAGTCTCACACGAGCCACTTCCCCCCTGATGAAAACAAGGAAAATAGTTCCATCGAAGCTTCCAATCTCCACACTAAACGAACATAGTGCTATTCTTCATGGATTCAATCGTCCTTGGGATCATGCGGCAAGTCTATGTCGTTTTGCTTTCAAAGCCATCAAATTAGTGACCATTTCGCTCAGTTCCTCATCTGAAAAGGGGTATTCGCTTGTTAACAACCTGGGTGTTTACAATGTTGGATCTTCAGGGAAAGTCTAGTCCAATCAAAAAGGGAAAACGTTGGAATAGTATGGTAAGTGGTCTATGTACAAACTATCGGACATCACGCTCCCTCGGTAAGGTTATATACAACAGGTCTCAGCTGCGCACCCTCCTCTACTCGTGTCGGCGGGCAATTCGTGAGCGCCTCGTGGTGCTCGTAGCATCACTGGTTCCCTCATACTTCGATGCAAGCACAGCATCAAACTCAGTAATCACACCCGATTTTGGCGGCTTCCCCAGATTCTCCGACATGGGTCTCACAATCTGGCATCTGAGACTCTGAGCAGCAGACATGAACTCCATCTTGGTGTTATTGGTCTGGATGAATAGCCTCTCGCGTTTTGCATCGCCAGTGTAGGGGGTCCAATCAGCTGCACCTTCAGCACGATCGCTGTTTGGATCAAGTGTTCGAACGAAGCTCATCCAGTACTTTCGGACTATGGGAATGATCGGTGCATTTGTAGTGTAATAACTTGCAGGTGGACCGCCATCGGTGCGACTTGGTCCCCAAACTGCATAGACCTCGACTGTGTGCCAAGCTCCATACCCAGCAGCCTCATCGGCGGGATCAAGAACGGCGTATTTGTAATTGTATGTTGGCACGCCGTCTCGGGAGATGTAATCTTGGATGTTCTTGACGATGCAGTTGTTGCCAATGTCAGCGATGGCATCGGCTGTTTGTCTCCATTTCCTTCCTGCATTAGGAAATACCGTCTCGTTCTTGTTGATATAGATGTTGTCCAGGATGGCGAGAGAAGAGTTGGAGAGGGTCGGGTCGTTGCCCTTGAGCCATTTATTGGCATCTTCGACGGTATCGGTCGATTCCGGTACGCTGTACTTAGTTCCTTCGTTCTTGCAGGATCCCCAGATCGAAGGTACTTTGCTGTAAACACCTTGCTTGAACAGGTTAACCATCGAATCTTTGTACAGTTCCTCATCGATACCAGGATTGAACCAACAATTCGAAGTCCTGTGGGGGTTAACGTCAGCTATTTGTCTTACCGGGTTCTGTTTGTATCGCTTGTTGACTTACATGACATCCCTTGATGGTAGCGCACGAAGACAGGCGAGGGTATCAGCTGCGCCGGTACAATTCTTGTCCTTGACAAGGCAGTCGTATTGTTCCTGTCCCTGATCCATGGTTCTCATTGTGACCCATCCGCCCGATTCGGAGATGCCTCCGACGAATGGAGGATTTTCAAGGTTTGCGGCCATCAAAAGTCCAACAGCGCTACCTCCAGCGCTCACTCCATTCAGCACTACTTGCTTCGGGTTCCCACCAAACTTCATGATGTGTTGTTGGACCCACTCAAGTGCTTTGATCATGTCCTTGATGCCATTGTTGAGACTACCGCCGCTTCTGACTTCTTCTCCTTGCAGAAATCCATAAGGTCCGACTCGGTAGTTAAACTGTACAACAACAACGTTCTCTTCTCTGACTAGCTCTGAAGGATCCCAGTTTGCGCTGGAAAGCGATCCAAACCCCCCGCCTTGGATGAAGAACATGACAGGAAGCTCGGAGGTGGTGTCCGCATCGGTCGGTGCGAAAACACTCACAAAAAGACAGTCTTCGCCTGTTGTGAATCTAGTTGATCCACCAGTGACTGTCCAATCAGTGGGCTGCTGAGGAAGGCAGATTGGTCCATTCTGATGCCTGTCAGTACACATTATCACATTGTTCAAACTCCCTTCTTCATACCTGAGTCGCATTTTGAATACCAGAAATGTTGAGAGGGTTCTGGGGTGCTGCGAATCTAAGATCGCCGAGTGGAGGTGCAGCATATCGCAGACCAAGCCATTTGCTGACACCCTCCTCATGAATTGCACCGGAGTACTTGGCGTATCCTAGATCGACAAGTGTATCAACTGCATATATAGGTGCAATTATTGCAAGGAAAACTGCAAGATGTGTGCGTTGCCACATCATGTTGAGGAAGTCCGGGAAAGAATGTAAATGGTCGGATGAAAGAAAGTAATTACCACGTATGGGTGATGGGTGCTCGATAACAAGCCTGGACATCCGTCGCCTTATATGCCGATACTCCTTCGGAGACACCCATCATAGACTTCAGACTTCGCAGTCATGCTGGCAGGAACTTTGTATTCGAAACCAAAAGTGGTTCATCCGAAAAGCAGATTAGAAGCATAAAGGTAATTTTCGCTGGATAAAATGCCCGGCACTCACTTAAAGTTTGGGACTTTTCCGGAAAGGCGGGAATATAAATTTCGCGATCCCTGCGACAAGAGCAAAGTTGAAACAAATGCGATTAGCCAAGACTGAGAAAGTAACATCCCCGCCTTGATCTGCTTGGTCGAAACAATTGTCTGATTGATAGGGGTAGAAATAGGGGATGCGAGTACGGCCATCGAGTTCGCATCCAGCAAATTGACGAAGCTGGAGAGAAGTCAACCAGACCTGCCGGAGGGTGCTTGACGGAGATACTCGCTTGTCAATATTTCCAACCATCTTGAAGAAATAGAGAATGGAAGATCAATGCCACGAATCACAGCAAATGCTTACTTCAAGCAAGCCTCGACTTGGCGGGGACGAAAGATCGTGACGGGAAGATCTTGGCAATTGATCTGCACACTCTGAGAGGTGTCAATATCGTTGATATTGGTTAATCAGAAGGTCCAGAACACAAGCAAGTCTCTCTGATTAATCTGATAATCGCACCTGAACAACTGTTCCCATCTCAAGTGGCATCGCGCAATACCCCGCATTGTGAAAGGGGGATGATGCTTGGCGGTGCTGACAGATCTCCACGCCTTCACTCGGCCTGGACCTAAGCTCAAGGCCGGGCAGCGAGGCTCGACCACGAATTCTCATAAGCACTCTGACACGGAACGATCCCGTCGGGTCAGACAAAGATACGGATTACTTGATGCATTCTGAGAGTGGCAGCTCATTGGCACGAAGGACGGGAAATCGACCATGGACATCGCGGACTTAGCAATTTACGTCATCTTGAAAGGTAACGTGACGAGAGAATCATGATCAGATGGTTACTATATATGTAGCTTCGACTAACGATGTAATTCTTATAAAGATCACAGATGTTATCGCTGAGGATTCTTCGAATGTCAAATTCAACAAGATCATTTACGAGGCATCTCATTACCCAACGATCACAAGCAGCTAGTTCCAGCTTTCAGGCGTGGCGATCAAGGCCAACATACAACGACACTATGGCTTCACCAAGCAAGATCCATCTGACGCCTGAGCATACCGGTATTTTTAAGTTTAAATCTCAAGACTCCGAGACTGCTGCCAAGGTCTCTGGGCTTCTGCAGGAGAACCATGAAGTAACTACGCTCCCGTCACTCAAGTGAGCAAACAACTAATGGAAGTCCAGCAACACCATATATTCTTCAATGATGAAGGATTTCACAATCATATTGTTCATCATCTTCTCAGTCTTTATGGTATAGGAGCCTCGGGCTCAGTAATCGAGAAGCATTACAGAAATAATGCATGCTACCAGCGCCCTCCTGTGCCTCTTGAGGAGCGAGTGGTGCAGGACATGAGCAATCCTGACCACTTCCAGAAGTACCTTGGGAATGAGAAATATTACCACGATTTTCTGGTCTTCTTTCAAATGGAGATGGAAAGTAAAGGCTATGAAGAGGTTCTGAATGAGTATCTGTTTGCTGGAAACGAGAAGGCTGATGATCTGCTCGGGAGAATGTATGGAGGTATGTCTCACAGATACTAGGCATGTATTCAGATCAATAACTAACATCTGCAGGCTTCTTCCACCCTATAATCCATCTTGGATTCGGTCTTGAGTTCCAGCAGCCAGCAATCGTCGCTGAAGCTTTGGCTCAAGCAGCAGTCCACGATAACTGGACAGGCAAATACCTCCTGCTCACCGAGGCAGCAGCCAAATCTGACCCGAACCTCTCGCTCGACACCAAACTTGTCGATCTACTTGACGAGATCAAAGCTAACAAAAAGCTGGCCAATTCAGCACACATTGACGATGCAAATAAAGTCCGTGACGGAATTCTAGTTCGTGCTCCCGAAGAAATGATTCGTGTTGCAAGCAAATGGATAGTTACGCCCGAGACGCTAGAGAGAAAGACGGCCGAGATGACGAACGCTGCAATTTTCTTTACAGCCGCCGCTCAAAGACCGCCTAAGCAGGTACGCATCTCTTTCGAATACTTGGTTTCAAAATTTTCGTGAGCAGAAAAGCTAACGGAACGAGCTTTTTAGGTCAAATTTGACTTCTTCTACATGCACTGCACTAACACCTCAATCTTCTACCCCACATTCAACTCACTTCCTTGGCTGAGCGCCGCCAATAAAGTCAGACTTTTGCAATGGAAAGTTTATGTGGAGTAAGTTCGATTCCACTCCAAGACAAAAACCCTCCGTTCTCTCCCAGCAACAGCCCACCCAAAAAATTGTATTTCACCTAATGCCTGTTTAGTCTCGCAATCTACACCTCTCGCGGCACCGCACCTCTCCACCTCTCCGAAGTTTCACTGTACACTCCCAGCAAGCTTGAAGCCGGGGACGCAGAATGGAAAGGAATTTTCCGCCGTCTGACCGAATTTGCCGACGATGGCCACGCCGTCAAATTTGGCAGAGCGGTCGCTAATGCCGAGAGGCTGTGTGAGCCGTATGAGAAGAATGGAGAAGGAGTTGGCGTTCTGAATGGCTTCATGTGGGAGAAGATTGGTAATATGGTTGTTGATAGCGTCGAGGACACAGGTGCTACTTGGGCTCGAAATGTAGGGTGGGAAGAGGCTTGGAAAGACTACGAGGATCGTCCGAGGAAGTCACAGTTGTAATCTTCGTGATTTTGATTCGTGTTGACTTCAAGGCTACGCAGTAATTTTAATGCTTTGTCATGGGATGAATGTCGGAAATTTTGTGCCCCATCAGTTTATTACGATTATTCATTACCTATAAAGCCATTACTTCAAGCTTTCCCAAAATGCGATACTTTGTTCCAGGTCCATCACGACCAATGAATCCTCGTCTACGCCCTTTCCCTCCTCCGATATCGCGGCTTGCCCAAACGCCACGCGATCTCCCTCATCGTCCATCAAAATAGCAGCAGCGCTTTGGAAAGGAGCGCCAAATGTGCATCCGCCAATTTCCAGATTGAACAAGCAAATATCCTGCGAATTATCAGAAGCAGTGAGACCTCTCGCGTAGTTCCTCAGTGGAACACTGACATCCACAGTCTTCCCGCCGACACCACTAAAGGTGTATGTGATATTGAAGTCTTGAGGAATTGACTCGCAGCTTCCGTTGTACGCAACGATACCGGCGCCGTTGTAATCAATCAGCTGCCCACCCGTAGCATTGAAGAACAGTTCCTCCAGCCCGCTATCGTACGCGAAAGGAAGGTAATCAGCATGAGCACCCGAATCGACTAGGCAGGTAACATCGCCATCCGGGACGAAAGTCTGGCCGCTGATAGTGATATTCGGCTTGGCAACATAGATGCCGATTTCATATTCTGCGACTACGTTCTCGACTTCCACGAGGGGGCCGGTGTACTTCGACTTGTCAATTGCGCCAAACAGGATTCCTCCCGTAAGGTTTCCAACGGCTCCCAGATGCTTATCAAACCACATGAAGACGGTCTTCGACGCAATCTGTCCGCTCTCAAAGAGGTTCTGGCGAAATGATGGGCCGTCGGTCGTGGTTGCATTGTAATATGACAACCCCAGGATACCCTCGTCGTATGGTGGAGTGATGCATGAGCCATCGTCGCCAATTTTGAAGAGCCCAAAATTCTCAAGTGCGAATTGAACATTCGGAATAGGTCCAATGCCTCCTACCGATGTGATGGTGTCATTGGCATATTGTGTGCCGCTAACTATTTTGGCGTTCCCGGCATAGGCATAGGCAGAGGTATGGTTGGTGACCAGGGAGCTGGGCGACAGAGCCGGATCGTAGCTGACTGGGACTTTGGCGTTGCAGGGCCCTTTGACTCCTAAATATTGCGATCCCCAGTTCACAGTGGCATTTGGTGACCATATCTAACTTATCATTAGCAAAGCTGTATGTAGTCCTGTGAAAACGTACCCAGAAATTAGCACTCCCACTGTCCATTACTATTCTGACAGGTTCAGCTGCTGGTGCCATTCCGAACTTGATGTCGGCTGTGACTCGAGAATCCGCTCCATATTCGAAGTCAACAGGCATGTAATGATACAGTGTGTTGTTGGCTGCTTGGGCTCCGTTGAAGCTGAGAGCGACAGTGGTGAGAAATGTAGACCTCATGATCAGCGAGTGATGGTTTGAAGGAGTGAGTGGAAGTGACCAAGAATTGATTGTTGCGATGATAAAAATAAGAGGAGAGGAAGAGACAGCCTGCAAGTATACATCATGAATCCACCGATCGCAATCAAGAGACCCCAACAGACTAGTTTCGTACTCGTGCTGAACTGTGGACTTCTTCTCAATCAAAGACAAACTCTCATGAGCTCATCGGCCAGCTCACAGCTCCCAATATAGCCAAGCGAGATAACAAATATATGCAGATCAAGTCAATACGAAGACCTAGCGGGCAAACAAAGCTTATTTTAAGTCCAACATGAAATGACGGCACGCTAGGTGAAAATTGGGATGGAGACCGAACAGGCCGAGGTTTAAGCTTCGCGGAGGACATGCGCCGATCGTCCGAAACAGCTGGGGTGCCCATGCTCAGATTGAAGGGTGCAGCTGGAAAAGCTTCTGGAAAGGTGACCTTTTGTAGCTGAGCAGCTTGTCGTCAGGTACGTTCTCGATACTTTCCCTTCCTGTTCTGTTTGTTGTATATGGGTGCTGGAGAAGAGGGAAGAGACTTGTCTTTGATCGTCACTCAGGGGTTTGTTTGGGCGCGCTAAGATTAAGCGACACCAGCTTGTAGTACTACACTTCCCCATTTTTAGACCCGGAAGCAACAATACGAGGAAGATCGATTAGTGATATGAAATCATTTGTGATTGAGCAGATTCTTCCTGTAGATCATGCTCTCGAATATTGCTCGGGGGCTCAAGTAGCTGGCGGTGAGCAATCGTTATAAAAAGACAAAGTAAGCATTCTAAGACATTATCACTACTGCCGTAAATGAGAAGCTTATGCTGGAGTAACAACTCGGTCCCGAGATATCTCTCTAGATTCAACGATTTCGAGCGCAAATAGAACTTCGGAAGGGCAAATGTCATATTTGAGCACAGGGAACTCGGGGGTTGTCTTGCCCTACTGTCGGCATTATTTCGCTTTACAAAGCTCAGCCCTCAGCAACAGTGTGATAGGGCTAAGCGAGCGGCTGAGCGCTGTGCTAGCCCCTGTTCTCCCCGTCGGCTTGCCCGAGTTAGCCCGTGGAGTAACAGGGTGCAGGAACTCCAGAGGGAACGCCCATGTACCGCGCCATGTCCTTTTTCAATGATCTATCCCGAAACTTTCCTTGATTCTGGGAGATATGTCTTGGATCTCCCATCATATGGTCATAATCAATTGCACCCTCATTTGATTCAACTTCTGTCTTCCACTCTCAGTTTCAATCACTCGTTCTCAGTCATAATATCAATATGCATTTCACTCGTTTGATCGCACTTTCGACTGTCGTCTTCTCTCCCGCATTCGGACGACCCGCACCAAATGGCAACCAAGATACATACGGGTCGTATAGGGTTGTTGAAAGCAAAACAGAGGTCCCAAATGGATGGGTATATCAGGGGCCTGCTGATTATGACACTATTCTCCATTTACGCCTCATTCTCAAAAGCCCCGAAGGAAATGCACTGAGCGACAGGTTGATGGCTATCAGCAGTCCTGGGCATGAGGACTTTGGGAAGCATCTGAGCCAGGAACAGTTGGGAATACTCACAGCGCCTGATCCTGGAATTGTGGATCTTCTGATTTCATGGCTCAATTCGTATTCAGGAGTCAGCGAAGTCACTTATTCTGGTCATGCTAGTTCGATCTCATTCAAGAGTACTGTTTCTGCTGCTAGCCACATGCTTGCTACGGAATTCGGGGTCTACGATGTCACTGATGGCGTTGGTAGCATCGTTCGCAGTCTCGATTATAGTCTCCCAGACTACCTCAGTCAACATATTGGGTTCGTCCACCCGGTTACCTACTTTCCACCTACGCAAGGCACCAATCTGAGGTCTATGGAGGAGGACGTAAAACGATCGAAAGAACCTGTAGCACCAATTTACAGGCGTGATCTGGATCCCGAACTGCTCGAGGCATGTCAGTATGTCCATAACACCCGGTCATCCTTAAGACTTTAAGTGATTGAGTTGTGTGCCTCACGTAAGCTGCAAATCGAGCTTGATGCATGGCATGGTACCCGGAGAGTTCATTGCTAACCTTACTCCAATAGAGCCATCACTCCTACCTGTATCGCCAAGCTGTATAATATTGATTACTTCCCACCCACGAATACGACATCGAGCGGTAGTGGTCTTGGCGTTGCTGGCTTTCTCGAGGAGTATATCAGCCACAGCGATACCACTTCTTTCGTTCGCAAATACGGCAATTCAGCGTCAATTCGTGCGAATCCGGGAACTTTCACGGTCGAGCTTGTCAATGGTGGTACAAATAATGAATCTGCTGCCGGAATCGAAGCTACCCTAGATATGGAATACAGTATGCCATTCACTGGCTCCCTTCCAGTCGTTTATTATTCTACTGGTGGTCGTTCACCATCGATCGGGCCACAAGGGCAACAGATTCCTCCTAATCAGACTCTCAACGAGCCCTATTTCGAGTGGCTTGAGTATGTGCTCGCGAAACCAGATGGCGCTATTCCTCAGGTCATCTCAATCTCGTACACGGACACAGAACAGACAGTCCCAAGGGATTACGCGGTCCACGTCTGCGATCTATTCGGCCGACTCGCGGCCCGTGGTGTGTCCATCATCGATGCATCTGGAGACGGTGGAGTTGCAGGTCAAAGAGACGTGGACTGCATCAGCAATGACGGTTTGAACCGCCCAACCTTCTTGCCTACATTTCCAGCCAGCTGCCCCTGGGTCACCGCGGTGGGATCAACTTCCGTTTTCCCAGAGCAAGGTTCCTCATTCTCGTCCGGTGGGTTTTCAAACTATTTCGAAACCCCTTCGTACCAACTCAATGCCACCGCTGCATATATATCGTCTCTTAATGGTCAATACGAAGGTCTCTATAATGTATCGGGTCGCGGTATTCCTGATGTTGCAGTCTACGGCTCTCGATACGAGACGGAAAATAATGGCGTTTCCTCTGGTCATCATTCTGGGACCAGCGCGGGGACTCCTGTTTTCGCCTCGATGATTGCGCTCATCAACGATATGCGGCTACGAAGTGGTAAACCAGTTTTGGGATGGCTCAATCCTATCCTGTACTCAGAAGAGGCGAAGAACGTCTGGAATGATATCACAGAGGGTGTTAGTTACGGTTGCGATGTTTACTGGAACACAACGGTTGGGTGGGACACGGTGACTGGTTTGGGCAGTCCAGATTTTCAACGTCTCGTGAAGGCCCTGCAGTAAATTCGCAATACAATTTTCTGAATCGACTGTTTGGTCATGCCCTTATATGATCTTCGCTTCATCCAGCCCCCTAGTGACGCTGACTCGGTTATCCAGGTGAGGATTTGTTAGTATCCTGGAGACGCAATGGGAATTATCCTTCACTCTTAGCACGTCTAGCAGTGTTCTGAAAATCTTCATCACAAACAGAGGTGCAATCATTTATTCATGGACGTCATAACCGAGAATAGCCCAAGCCCACTTTTGACATTCTACCCCAGCAATGTATGCGCAGAAGCCACTTCCGCCACTACTGTACGGGAGGAGACACCCGTGGCCGCGCTGGGCGTCACGCCGGTTTCGGGCCAAAGCAAAAATCGCCGTCTTGCTCCACCTTTCGATCCAGATATCTTCTAAGGACATCCTGTCAAAACAGATTGAATTGATTGATTAGCTTTTTTGCGATTTATTCAGCTCGCTTGCACTAGCGAGATTTCTTGTTGTTGAACCGTTGTTTTCGTCGCGCAAACGTCGCTATCGAGAGCGAGACTCGAACTTACTTCACTACCTAGACTTGCTATTATTATCTTGAAAATTTTGACGCGCCGACAAATGTCGACATGAGATTTTACAGATCATCTTCTCGACAACGTCATCCCATAAGCTTTCTCGGATTTCATTCCTATCATCACAATACCTTACACCACAATGTCACGGGGAAAGACGACAGCTCTGCCAAACATCGAAATGCCAATTCGACATGCTTCATCGGCTTCAGAAGATGATGAAACCACTCCGTCCACGACCACTGCAACCCACAGACTCGACCTCGAGAAGCAAGTCACAGCACGAGATCATGTACCTCGCCAAGTTCTGGCACCACAAACCAGCAGTCGTATCACACGCACCCAATCGCTTATCCACCGAAACACGAACCACAACCGCTTCACACATCCGCTTTCTCACGTGAAGACTTCTCCTGATGCAATTGTAGACTTCGACGGGCCAGATGATCCCTACAGACCGATAAATTGGCCGTTCAGGAAGAAGCTGATCACTACGCTGCTGTATGGACTGACGACAATGGGTTCTACCTGGGCAAGCTCTGTGTACAGTCCTGCTGTGAATCAGATTAGCGAGCAATATGGTGTTGCGGAAGAGGTGGGCATTCTAGGTGTTAGTTTTCTGTTGATGGGGTTTGGATTAGGACCTCTGCTGTGGGCGCCCCTGAGTGAAGTGTACATTCTTTAAATCTCCTGCTGTGGCATCGTTAGCTATGTGCTGACTAGACACCTACAGATACGGAAGGAAACCAGCAGTGCTAGCTCCATATTTTGTCGCCGCATGCTTCTCTTTCGGAACTGCGACTGCGAAAGATATTCAGACGATTTTGATCACGAGATTCTTTGCTGGATTATTTGGTTCCGCTCCCGTCACTGTAAGCCATTCATTCTTCTGATGGGGCCTGAAAATCTGCCTTCTAGTGAGGATCAATGCAGACTGCTTGAACTATTCGGTGGCCGTGGCTGACTTGGTACTTACGACTTAGAACACTGGAGGTGTACTTGGCGATATCTGGTCACCTCAGCAGAGAGGAACAGCAATTGTCGGCTATGCATTCGCTGTAGTCGGCGGGCCCACTCTTGGGTGAGTTTTATAGCTTGCCCCAACGTTATGAAAGCCGAGCTGATGCATCCCAAGGCCAATAGCAGGTGGTGCCATAGTTTCGAGCTATCTCCGGTGGCGTTGGACCGAATTTGTGAGACTCCCAGCTTCATGCTTGCCTACCCGTAGTCTTGCTTAACTCAAATCAGTCTCATCTAAGCTGACAAATTCAATATAGATAACAGCAATAATGATGACCACCTTTCTCATCCTTGATATCCTCATCCTCGACGAAACCTACGCGCCGGTCCTCCTCGTGCAAAAAGCACGACGTCTCCGCCACGAAACAGGGAATTGGTCTCTGCATGCACGTCATGAAGAATGGGACGTGAGTCTCAAAGAGATGGCGAACAAGTTTCTCAAGACCCCGTTCAGACTACTGGCTACGCCGATCTGCTTCTTGGTGGCGCTGTACGCGAGTTTCGTATATGGGATCCTGTATTTGTGTCTAGGAGCTATCCCAATTCAGTTTGCCGAAGAGAGAGGCTGGGGTCCAGTCACATCTCAGCTTCCCTTTTTAGCACTCCTCTCAGGTACAGTTCTAGGGGGCGGAGCAAACATCTAGTAAGCATCCTCGCTTCACTTTTTTCGTGACCAAATCAAAGCTAAGCGAGGTCCCAGCAACAACAAATTCTACATCCGTCGCTTCGAAGCGAACGACAACAAGCCCGTGCCAGAAGCCCGTCTCCCACCAATGATGGTCGGCTCCCTCTTCTTCACAACTTCGCTATTCATATTCGGCTGGACGTCTCCTCGGCATATCACACCAGTTCTGCCCCTGCTATCCTTAGTATTCATGGGCTTCGGCTTCTTCACGATCTTCCAAGCGGCGCTCAACTACTTGATAGACACTTTTGCACGTTTCGCAGCCTCAGCTGTAGCAGCAAATACATTTCTGCGATCGATATTCGCAGCTGTGTTCCCGCTGTTTGTGGCACCTATGTTCCATAAGTTGGGAATACAATGGGCGAGTTCCTTGTTGGGGTTCGTTAGTTTGTGTCTTGTGCCGATTCCGTATCTATTTTATATTTACGGGCCGAGGATTCGTGGCAAAGGGAGTTTCACCGCACAGGTTATGTGAGGGAGTATGCTTGGACTTCACAGCTACAATGGCCGATCAAGGTTACTGGCCTTCATTCGATTCCCGGGTGTATTTGGGATGCAGAAGAGGTAAGATTCGGGTTGGCATTCGAGGCACACTTCAGAGAAAGATGAAAGAAGCATGGCTTAGCGCGGATTGACTGGATATATTTCAACCTCGGTTTTGGTAGCATTGCGCGCATTTTCACTGGGCATAGATGGCTGGCTGCCTATATTCGTAATATACATAGCATCAGATGTAGAGCCAGCAGCAAGACATGATCGACTTATCATTGAGTCAAACTTATTGTCGTATTTTCCTGTATATTGAAATGGGACGATGACCTTTGATCATTCCATCTCCGACTCGGAATAATGGTAAGCATTGTGTAGTTGAGAGTCTGATATTACAGCTATTTCTGCTCCCTTGATGAAATCATAATGCCAAAACGCCTATCTGTCGAACATCGTAACTTACAGACGACCCAAAAGGCTAGCCAGTGTTTGGCTTGCTAGTAGATTCCTAAACGCCTTGCAATGCCTACCCACTGTCAAAATGCTCTTGTACATATCTCACAAGCGCCTTCTTCAAGTCCACCCGCCCATGCTCGTCTCTGAGGTAGCATTCAGCCCTCCTCTGCCCTGGCAGAATTAACTGCGACCCTTTCCATTCCATCAATCAACCTCACTCGGCCTCCTCATATAGGCATCAATAGCCGCCGAAAACGCCGCAAAGCCTGCACAACCCAACGCAGCAGCTTGCGGCCCAGCTGGTGCAGCCAGCACTCCTCCCGTAATACACCCAGCCAAAACACCGTTCGCAAGATCGTTCTTTGCGCGGAAACCTTCAATACAACATTCCGTACCTGCGAAAATGGCGCCAACCTTGCCAAAGTTCTTCGCGGAGGAGAACGAGCGTGCTCCCATATCGCGAAGACCGGCTTTGAGTTGTTGTCGGAGGGGGAGGGAAGCGACTTGTGCGCCGGCGGATCCGGGTGTGTGAAGGGGTGTATCGTATTGCATCTTTCGGGTGTGTTAGGATATGCGTTGGATTGGGACTGGGGTGTAAACATACAGATGCCATGAAAAGACCGAATGCTCCCCCGAGGGCGAAGCCCATTACGCCGGAGACAGCAGTTTTGCCGGGGCATGACTCCATCAGAGCTTGCATCTGCAGATGTTTACGTTAGCTTTCATTCTTAAATTGTACCGTATGCACTCGTAGTAAGCATCCTTCCAATGTCTCCCTCCTCGGTACAGTCCTAGCCAGTCCACCATCAACTTGCGTATACGGGACTGCCTCGTTGCAGCAATTACACAGCTGATCCGCATGCAAGATCTCTTAATTCCCTGCAATCCCATTTCATCGACCTCATATTTGTCAATGTTCAGTTGAGGTCCAACTCGGTCCGCCTGAGTGTAACTCCAATCCATCCCCTCGACTCCCATAAACCAAGTTCCCCTTTCCATGCAGCTCTCCGTGAAACGGTTTCCAATTGAACTGATCACCAGATCCTCGATGTATAGCAGAAGAATATCTTCAACCTACACTCTTAACCACAGCCTTCGCCTGCTCCTCCTGCGCATCGCCCTGATATCCACCGCCAGCACCCCCCGGCGTCCACATTGGCCCATTCATGGTCGCGCAACTGTCCTTTCACCCGAATGTAAGAGGCGGCAGGGGAGAAAGTTCGAAAGCGGTGAGAGGGTCTTCTTGGTCCAGTCTCGTTGCGTGGCGGATTACTGAAGTGAAGTGATGTTTGAATGCGAGCTGGATGCACGAAAGTGAGGTTCGGAGTTTGACGGGCGGGATTTTTTTGTGGCGAGCGAGGCTGCGAGGGATGTGATCCGTGCACAAACGACGGACGAGGCTGGACTTTCCGAGCATGGACACCTCAAGACGAAAAGTGATACTAAGGATGGATAAAATAGATTGTCTTCGTCTGATATTGTTTGATGGGATAGAGTACAGGCTCGAAAGATATCTTTTCGAAATGAAAATTCTCAACTTTAGCATCGTTATATAAGTCGCATTCGTCACTTCATGATAAGGCTGCGGAGCACTGAAACGAGGAGAATAGAGGATTGAGTAGAGAATGTAGGCGTTTTGCTTTCTCTATGCTATTCTTCCATACCTGCACCAATTACCATGCTATAGTACTCCCATATCGGAGCGTAGATCTCGGTATCTATCTCTCACACTCCAGCCAATTCGAACATCATTACCTCAGATCTTGACGTCCAGCGTTCCAATCGCCGTGTAACTTTCAGGACCCTATCCACCCAAGGAGAGGTTGCCCAAATGAGACTCCTATCTATCTATGAATCCAGCTCAATCCAGTCCAGAACGCCTGCTATCAATTCATTGACAAATTCGTGTCTATAATCCCATACAAGTCGCTGGACAAAATACACATACTGCGAACCAGTGTTAGGATCACTACGAGATCGAAAAACGAATTTGCTGCACCGCTCAGGATACGGAAAAGACAGAGAAGTTGCCGAACTCCCAGTAGGCGTTCTTGAAAGCAGTGTTGTTGTTGGAGACGTAATCGACGCAAGTGCCAGGACCTAATTGACAAGTAAATTAGCCATTTGTCTCTCGAACTCAACCACGATGAGATCAAGCACAAAAACAGGTCGGTAAATAATAAGCAAGAATCCAGGAGTAACTCACAATTCTCGCCGTACACCTTCTGTGCACCCGCCCAATCGCCACATAGATCGATATTCGCCACAATACTCTGATTGCGGAAATGGTTCTCGATGTTACACTCGGTATTCGGGAAGTCGGCTGTGGCTGTTCCCCAACTGTTTGGATCAGGAGAACTCCAAACATTGCTGGGTACAACATCTCTAGCAAACTGCCACATGCGAATACCAGCTGATCGGAGCTCCAAAGCGAGGACACCACCACCATTGCTGTTGAACGTGTCGCCAAAAGTAGTGTCAGTTCCAGCGTTGACACCGCAGCCAGCATTGGCATCTGTGGTATTGACGCAGGATGATCCAATCACCTTGCCGGTCTCTTTTCGCTTGACACCTTTCATTGTGCAGCCGCTAGACGTGTGGAGTGTCATTTGGTTGAATGAGTTGTCGACGACATTCACGGCCTCCATGACATCGATCTCCCCATTCTCTGGCCAGTTTGAAGGGTCGGTAAGCCAGAGAGCTGGCCAGGTTCCGCACCCAATCGGCGAGTGCTTGACATCGAAGACAAAGAGGGTATTGAGACCGTATTGCTTCTTGGAAGTTACGCGGACGGAGAAACGGCCTGTCGATGCATTGGGAACGGACGAGTTGGAAACGGACGTGTCAACGCGGAGAATAGCGGACGTGGCAGTCGTGTAAGTAAGGTTCAAGCTTGAGGCTTGCTCAGCTGGTACGTAGTGGACATGGCCGCTTGTTGGATCATAGCCTGTGAAATAGTCGAAGTTGTCTGAGAAGAAAGATTCTCCCGAGACTGTTTCTACATGTCAGTACAAATTCGACTTGCAACAAAAATAGAACAAGATAAGGGAGGTGAGAGCTTACACGTCTCTGAGAGCGAATAATTTTGTGTCGAATACGTCGGATATCGATTATTCCTCGAAACCACTACAGCGACCGCAATAACGATAATGAGAATGACAACCACAACTCCTGTGAAGATAGCCCAAGCCTTCTTTCCCCAACTTCTGACGTTCCACCATGGTTGGCTCAGCGTATCGGCGCGATCATAGGACATGACCTGCTCATTGGCAAAGGTCTTCCTCCTCCCATTCATCTCCCCAATAGTAGCGAATGACATGCCTTTGCTCTGAAAGAATTCCTCGGCTTCCCTCTCCCTCTCTTGGAGTTCCAGGTCCTGCTTTTCCGGGTCGTGAATCTCGATTGTATGCGATTCTTTCTTTGGCGAAAAGATCCGGCTGCTTGCTTGACGGATGTGGTGGACGGCCTTGGGAGGTTTCCAGTACTCGAGCGGACGAAACGACTGTGTGGTTTGTTGTGGTTGTGTTGGAAGTTGAAGTCGCGAAGGCGATGTAGTAGACGTGGAATTAGGTTGGGCCATTTTATAAAGAGAGCCGGCTCTCGTATCTATATCAATCGATATTGCACCCCTCCCGGTCCCCGTCCCCTCTCCTTCCTAATCCTTATCCTGGATATCCAAATAGGAAAATAACGAAGATGCAGGCACAGCCAATGCGGATGATGAACCAACGAAAGGACCCAATTAAAAAAGTAGAGTAGAGTAGACTGCGCCACAAGGTACACCAATTAGAAGGACGTACAAAACAGAAAATAACAAATTAACAAGGTATTGCAACGTATGGCTCTCCACCCTTTTACCCTTCCCGAATCAATCGAGGTCATTTATCCGCTGGCACCGAAAAATATTGGATACGAGATCGAAGCCGGTTCAGGGGAACGCGTTGTTTTTGACTGTTGGGAGAGCCAGATCCCCGCTTTTTCAAGGTTGAGGCAAATCAACGAGCATGAAACACGCGGCCGGCATGTGGATGTGGAGGATCTGAGAGACTCGACACGGCCCTTGACTGGTCTGGATTGCGGACAAGGAGAGACAGGGGAGCTTGCGTGTTCACCGTCCGTTCATGCCATCTGATATGCGTGCGATGCCTGGATGCTTATCTATCGCCGTCAAAGCTCTTCCTTGATTTTCTTCCTCTTCCTGCTTATCCCCCAAGAGTTTTTCGAACTTCAATAAAACTTGGTTGGATGGGAGCAGTCGGAGATCGGATGAGAGGTCTCGTTCCCGGCTTTTGTTGCATTTGTTGTGTTTGGCTTGTGAATCACCGTTTCATCGACGGTTGCTGGACCAAGATTGCGAGCTTGAGTCGCTTGAAGATCAGGGGTCTGATGCTGTCATAGCTGGTTGGTCGGAGCATAGCCGTCCCGCCTACTTTAATGTTGTTCTATGAATAGATCAGGATCTGCTCTGGAAAGCCATCTTCATCATGATGTAGTCAATCTTCTCCTCGAGCAATTGCTTCTTGCAAATAAATTCATATCAAGTGGGCATCCTAAGGTTCCCTGCTCGTCCAGCAGTCAGTCAGTCGCAGCATCGTCATCAGCCACGACGCCTCAGCCGCTGTCTGTCCAGTTCTGGCACCTATCCCGTTTTGAAACTCCATCAAAGACACGATGTCAAACAAAAGTAGAACCTTGACTTTTGGCCACAAACTCAATTTGCTTTCCGTTTATGCTTAAGGTAGATGCGTAGCAAGCCGTGACCCTGTTGTATGTATGCCAGACTTCCTATCGGTGATTTGCGAAAATAAAGTATAAATTAATAGATCCCGCCGCGGCGCCGCCAGTACTCAGGGCTCCCGTTCCGTAGTCTGGTGAGAAGTAGGGTTACCGACTTGGTTCGGGTCAGAACAGATCTCGGGTAGGCTCATACCCATCCTGCCATCCTCATGGTCGGGACCTCGTTGAATATGGGCCACGTTCCAACCCCTCGCTATCCAGACGAGAGAGCCGTGGCTGGGTAAATCTTAGTCTTACATGCATTATAAATAAATAAAAATTGAATATCACATATCATTTGTTGGAAAGAAGGCGAAAGAGGCACAGACTTCCTTCTCTCAATATCGGGATCGTACCCAGCGAGTCGGTTGATACAATGACGGAGCGTTAATTGGTACGAGTCAAGTTGGGCGGGATGTCACTTTCGTTCAGCTAGATCCCAGTATGACTCCGATAACGAGCTAATTATGATTGCTAACTTGTAAATTGAGAGCCTTTCAGAAGAAAAAGTCGGGCGAATTGTATAACGGGCGCTAGAACATGTTCTGTGTACATCATGAGCAGTGTTGGATGAATACCTCAATTTTCCGGCTGTGGGCAAGTCTCCCCAGTCTCATTCCCCTCCCACGTACACCTCGGATGTTCCTTCAGACTTTCCATTCTTCTCTTCACCTTTCCCGTCAATAAACACACGCCAGGTTGCAGTCTGTTCGTACAATCTCATCAGCATGTGCTTACCCGACGTTCAATGTAAGACGTGAGACTCAAGTACTTTAATCTGGTGGAGCGCCGTTTGGTACAGTGCTTTGCCATTCAGCAACCTCATACCCCTAGCTCCTCAAAGTATTCGAACTTCTCCGGTATATCTCCACAGGCAGAACAACTTTCCATGACTAGCTCCCCTTTTTGGAAAATGGGCATCCTTCTCTCCTCTGGATCCCTGGCCAGCATCTGCAGCGTAGCATGTAAGCCATTTATTTTCGGTACCATACTCACATTCGACTCAAACGTCTGGAACAGCGTCTCATACATGAAGCAGTCCTCCAACTCAGGCCGCAGCTGTTCTGCCCACTCGAATACTTGGTCAATACTTTCGTGGTACGCCCCACTCCCTTGCCCAGATTGGGATCGGAAGTCAACAAACTCGTCTAAATCCCGACCGCACAGCACAGTGAGCATTTCCATGAAGACGCACCCCAATGAGAAGATATCCGCTGCGCGTCCGTGAACATCTTGCTCCCAAACTTCTGGAGCACAGTATTTTGGCGTGCGGCGGATGTGAGTGTCTGTCTGGCTGTGATCTAACGATTTGAACGACCGAGATATCCCAAAGTCAGCAATATATATCCTATAGCCGTATGCAGCTTGAGCGTGCTTCCTGACAAGAATATTGCCTGGCTTGATATCGAGGTGTTTCCGGGCGGTAGAATGAATGTACTTCACGGCGTCCACCAAACATCCGAAGAAATGCCACATCGATGCAATAGCTTGTGGTGCTGACTTTACGAACAACGTCCCAGCTGTCACCGTCCGATTTCCATTCGCTGCTCGATATTTCATGTCGGGTGTTTCTTGGACAATGTCGAGGACTTGCTCGAGGAAGTCGACGAAATCACAGTCTGCGACTGGGTACAGTAGCACCGAGAATTTCTTTCCCTGCAGATAACTACCCACTAGCTGAACGATATGTGGATGTCTTAACTTCTGGAGGTGTTCAACCTCAATGAGAGCCTCCTCGACCGTCATTCTCCGGCCGCAGACCATTGTCTTTCTGGCGAGTAAGATGCGTCTGCAGCGAATCTTGTCAATTTGGGCAGTGAGACTTGCACCGATCGGTCCAATTACTTCGAAAGGCAATGCTGCGCCTTTTGCGAATTCAACGTCTGAAAATAAGGTCAGCTCTTGTAGCGGTCATTTAACGGACTTCAACGGAGCGAAGAATGGATCTCAAAGCATGGCAAGGCTTTACCGCTCGAAAACTTACGCTGACCACCATTTTCTCTACCAGACCAATTAAGTTCTTGGTCCAAGGGTAGAATTAGCCCTCTGTCCTTAACAGCTTTTAGATATTCAGACATTGCCTCTGTAGGATCTTCTTTGCTGTCTTTCTCGGTGACAATTCCACGGGAGGACTCCGCGCTATAATATTTAGGGGACTGTTGGAACGAAGAAGTATTGCGTCGCGTGAAACCAAAGGCAGGGTACCGGAACCCCGTTGAGTGTTTTGAGGCTAGAGAGGCGTTTCCCACTAATGAAGACTGGGCACTGTGATATGAAGCAAAAGACTGAGACAAGGATTCATGAGTTCTGGTGGGGTTGCCTCTGTACAGGAAATCCACCGCACTGTGAGTCACAGGTATATCGTGTTCTGGTGGCTTTGGTGCTATGGTAGTCAAGTTGTTGACTGAATCACGCGGTATGCGGTTGACCACGAGGTCAGTCGGCAATACATGCGTATTTGCGCACGCCTCCCCCAGCTTGCATCTCCCCTTCCGTCATTAGTTGATGCAATCGAGCTTATCGGAGCTTTATATACCTTGAGAAAGTATTTGCAAACCGTTCTTTTCGTCTGTACCAATTCATGGCTGAAAGGGCAAGATTCCCCTTCCGGGCAAGCCCCTAATATATGGTACTTACAAAGCAAATGGGATACGTCTGGTGCAGCATTGGCAGAACGGGAGAAATCTACTACTGCTAGAGGAATATCGGCAGCAGGAGGTATAGCAGTCGAGGAGTCGTCTATGGTGGAAATCGTCTTGAGCTCTGAAAGCGCCACATTCGTAAAGCTGCCTTTACTTTTCCTCATCGTGGGCCTCATTCGGAAAGGGTCAATCCAGTCCATCATTTTCTCTTCCAGCTCAACGTAAGCTGCTTGAGGGCCCAATTGCTTCAAGGTGGCTTTCAGCGATCTTAGGTTCTCGGCTGTGAGCTGAGGAATGAACATCAACTGGTTGATTCCAGGTGGAATAGGAAGCGGGGGCTTGAAAAAGAATTTCTTGACCATTTCGAAAACCCAATGGGGAACAAAGTCACTATCGTCATCGCTGGGAATGTTTGTATCCTCGTGCAGTGTCCGTGTCGTGGGATTTGGCGAGCTGGGTCTGGGTATCCTCTGCATGGCTTGCAAGGTAGATTCTCGAGCCATGCCTGTGGCATTTATTGCTCCGTCAACAGCGGGAATTGCTCCGACTGTATATCAGTGGTATGTATCCAAGTAGCAATTCGTTAGGGTGATGGTGTCGAGATTAATTCTGGTGCCTTTAGACGTCGACGAGGCCCTGCCGCCGAAGCCTGTTGAGCAATGTGGAAGTCCTTGGCTCCTCCTATCTTGTTACTCCCTTGAACCAAGCTAGAAATGGTTCGCTAAACTGTAAGAGCTTTGGAGATGAAAGTGCGATAGTTGATGAGGAATTTTGGGGTTCTTGGAGGAATTATGAGCATGCCATCTGCACTGCCCCGCTCCTGCAAGCAGCTGCAAGGCTCAGCTGAATCCCCACGGCATAGCTACTCTCCAGCTCTGTGATCAGTCAGCCTGCTGCGTTATTGGTGCTATCCATAAATCTAGACCCAGCCAGCCAGCCTTGCTGCCAGCACTGACTTTGGTCGGGATGAGGACTTAGCTGGGATGATTGCAACATCGTAGCCTTGCAACCCAATAAATAGACCCGATCGCGATTTAATTGACTTCAGCAGGTAGGCTGCTCGGGGAAAAATAGCAATTGCTGCTAGGGAAATGTAATGTAAAAAGACACTGTCGAAGGTATCTCTCAACAGCATTAAATTTGAGATGCGTAAATTTAAGCACTAAATGCAAAGTGCCTATGGCGGGGTATCAGCTCAGAAGGCAATAAAACTCATGAAATCATGAAGGCAGAGCCACGCAAGATCCAGCTCTTGCAGATGCCACCATCTGTTTACTGTGTACGTTCAGTAGCGCCATCCACTTCATATCCATCTCTGCTGTTCTCTACTGTAGCCGATAATGTCTAAATCAACATTTAAAGTTCTCAGCATCATAGCCATTGTGAACTCCTGCATTAAGTAAGTATAACAAAGGAGCATCGGTCTTGGAAGAACTAACATCCTCTTGTCCCGGAAGCTCTCCCGTATCACCAACGCCCTTCTCACGTTGTGATTTCTCATTCTCGGTTTCTGGCTCAATGCCGTACTCGGCATAGATATCCCTCTTCTCAACGTCCTTATTCTCCTCATCATCAGAGTCATTATTGTTGGTCTGCTCTTCTTGATCCCAGGCATTTCGATTCTGCTCTTGCTTCTTCTGCATCTCCTTCCAGGCCCTGGGTCCACCCATTCTAGCTAGGTGTCAGTGATGGCCGGCACACTCGATATATTGCATAGCACACCTGTTCACCCTGTCCCTGACCTTCCCAAATAGCTCCTCGGCAGCCAGCCGACTAGCCCCCTTCCACTTCTCAATTAACTCGACCAGCTCCCCATCAATGTCGCCGTCGGAATCCCGCTTCTGACTATCTGCCTCAATCTTCCGGGCTTGCTCAGCAGTGTCTAGTTCTTCTTTGACTTCCCTCAGCTGCTTCTCCAACTCTCTTTGGGCTTTTAACATCGGTGCGATATCTGGGTCGGCATTGAGTGCAGCTGCTGCCACAGGCGAAGAGAAAGTCTTCTTGGTTCGGGGTCCACGAGTGGAAGTAGACGGCGCTGACAAGCTTGGGGTCTTCGCCGGGCTGGAGAGTAGAGAGTCAGTTATTTTGGATGCGAGAGGAGTGCTGGCTTGAGCAGGAGTCGATGTGGTAGTCTCTTGCGCCTGGCCTTCTTTGATGGGTGACTTGAAGGGTGTCTTGAAAGGAGACCGGAATGGTTTCGAGAGAGTCTGGGACGCGACGTCAATTCTGCGACGTTTGGCTGCTGGGGTGGACATCTTGACTGTTTGTTAGTGCTGTTAGGCGTAAGTCATAGATCAATTCTTGATAGCACGAAGTTGATGGTGTCGATGTTGATGATGATCGAGGTCCAGGTCGCGCGAGGCTGAAAGTGTGGAGAACCTCAACCCAATGCCAAGGCTACAGCTCGGTTACTGGATACCGAAATATGGGTTGATGTTTATTTCGAGAAGTTCCGTCCGACGGCAGGTCACAGATCGATGCGGTGCATTCAACTTCTCGTAGAATTAAACAGGTTTGCGTTGCGAAAGCAAAAAGGCAGATAGGCAATAGAAAGGCTGGGAGGAGCTCAGCAACAGATCAAAGCACAGATAACACAAGCAGATGCTAAAGTACAGTGCTACGAGAGAACATCACGGCGACACAAGTACTGAATACAGAGGTACGAAGGGCTGAAGAGGCTTTCATGACGGTTCGTTTACTCGTTTATGCAATTCATGTTACACGCTAATTTATACATCTAGGTAATCCATCATCTCAATGACCCACACCCCCAGCAACCCATTGTCCAAAGTCCGGGTCTCCAGGCTGAGGAAATAGACCATTGTCCCGTCGTTGTTCCTGCTGTCTTTCAGGCACAACGCCATTTTGAGCAGCTCCAGCTTCTTGGCCTCTTCTATGTGCCTGCTGGCGTTGCTGCCGGTAATAGATCAGGAACACCAACGCAGCAGCTAGCACGATGATAAGAATGCTTTCCACTATCCCATCATCGATGATATCATCATACATGCCGTCTGCATCTCCTCCTGGCATTGGGTCGTTCTCGGGTAGATAATTGTCGTCGTAATCTGCGTCACCATAGTACATATGGTCATCACGGAGAAAGTTAGAGATCCATTCACTCATCGACCATTGTTTCTTTGGTGCTGCAGCATATTAGCAATTGTATGAATCGAACTTGGGAATGCTTACCTGGCTCGTCTTGGATGGAATTGATCGAACCCTGGGTAAGAGTGTTCCATGCGCTTCTGAGTCGCAGCTTCAGCAAGCTCAGAGTCACTGGGAGATACGCCTCCTCGTTTGTCTCCAAGGCAAGATCATAATATCTCTTCGCCAAATGGAAATCCTGGGTGAGACCCACGCCGTTCTCGTGCATCCAGGCTAAGTTGTATAGAGCTTGTGCGCTTTGGTGATATTCACAAGCCGCTGTGTAACAAGATGCTGCCTTGTCCAAGTCGACTTGTGTACCAATACCCTCCAAATAATAATCGCCCATCTTCACCAATGAGTCAATGTTTGACTGCTTGGCCGATCTTGTCCAGTAAATCAAAGCCAGGGCACCGTTTCGAAGCAGCGGAGGTCGCGGAATTGAGGTCAAGGACAGCCATGATGGGAGGGCCCATTTGGACTTTTGTTGATCAAGAAGATAGGCAACATTTGCTTGTCCCTTCTCGTAGCCTTGCTCGGCTGCAAACATATAGTCGATCAACGCCAACTCATGATCACCATTCTCATACGCTTCGTTAGCTTCAGCAAACGATGAGAGAAGAGGTTCGGCCTTCTCCGCAACACTCTTGTAATACATGGCCGCAAGACCACAGCTTCTTTCCTTTCCGATGCCTTGCTCAATGAGCTCTGCCAAATAGTAGTACGACTCGATGTGGCCATAACGAGCAGCCAGCTCAAAATACTTGGTAGCAACTTGAATGTCAGCGGTGGTTCCCTGGTCCAAGAATAAAGCGCCCAAAGCGACCTGAGCTGGAGAGTAATCTTGATCTGCCGCAGTCTTTAGATACTCTTGAGCCTTGACTGAATTCTTGGGAACGCCGAGGCCTTCCAGGTACATCAATCCCATTCCATACTGAGAGCCAGCATCACCACTCTTAATCCCTCTCTGGAACCAGATCTGAGCCTTCTCAAAGCTTTGCTCAACACCTTCTCCTCTCATGAACATCCGACCAAGGTAGCCCGCAGCTTTGGTCGCAATCTTTTCCAGACCTTGCTTCTCGCTCTCGATAACTTGGCCATTTCTCGTCCAGTAGAGCTTGGCAACTTTCATAAAATACCACTTCGCGCTCTTCATATTCCTGGGAAGCCCCTTCTGACCATCATAGTGAATCCGACCTAGGCTAAAAGTAGCCTTGAAGTCTCCCTTCCGTGACATCAAATCCAAGTACTCCAGGACATCATCCAGTGCCGCATGTGCATCTGAGTTGACACCTGCCTTGTTCCTGTTGTTCCCAGAGCTGGAATAGCTTGCCCCCTCACCATATACCCCTCCATCCTCATCTGCAAGGCGATAAGAGTCGGGTACCCATGCCATCCCTCCGGGTGGACCAGACCGAAACCACTCGATAGCTTTGTCGGCGACCTTCTTGTAATGCTTGACAGCAGTATTGCAACTCTGGGCAACCCCAATCCCAACATGATATCGAAACGCGACCGTCATTTCGGACTTTACACTCCCTCCTTCGGCTGCAAATGTATGGTAAAGGAGCGACTTTGCCTGGTCTCGCTCAACGGCTCCTCCAATTCCAGTGGCGTACATGAACCCAAGCATATGTTGCGCCGAGCTATTCCCATCCATTGAAGCCAATTGGTGATACCGTCTGAAGGCTTCTGAGTAGTCTGGTGGAACAGAGAAGTTTCCGTAGAAGTGCATCTCAGCTAGGAGGAAGATAGCATCTGGGTTATTGACCTGTGCGGCTTCTTCCAACAATCGTACTGCATCTGCCACAGGTCCTGGAAGCTCCCTATGCCCTTCAACTGACCCTTCTGATACTGGCCCTTGAGCTGAAAACTGTGGCATCAAAGACAGAAGATAAGTTCCAAGTGCGCCCAATAATCCCGGTGGTTTGCGTGATGGCCGTGGATGCGAGCGTTCATATCGCCGTAGGAAAAAAATAGCTTTATCGACCTGCTCCGTCCCTTTCTACAGTCAGTATACAGCTCCAGCAATGATATCGTGTCCCTACCATCGATCTTCCTCCGTCCATCAGCTTGTTCGTGGAGTGGCTGTTGGGGCGTTGACGATTGCGCTGCCACTGAGGGCTGTGGGCTTCCGTCTGCGGTCACTGTCGTATCCGTATCATCATGTATCTGCGCAAAGACTATGGGGTATATGAAAGGCAGGAAAACTAATTGCGGTATCAAGATTAGCTTCAGAGCACAGTGAGCATCGAGGCACCACAACATACAGATCAAGAACCACAGCCTTCTGGTCCAGTCCTTCATTGTGGAGAAGTCTGCGCAATAATAATTACTCCGTGTGAGTAGTAATTAATAAATTGGTCATGGTCCCAACTATCTCGTGCCGGGCATAGTGAAAGAAAAGGAAGTGGTGTTGCGTGGTGGGAGCAAGTTGGCCAATTCAGTTAGTTGTTGATCTCCAAGTGTCATCTTCTCGAGCTGCAGCTGCAAGCGGGCCCGGCACGCGACTGAAGCCTACAGGACAAGGACAATGCAGGGCTGACAAATTGTTTTCCAGCCTCGTCAAGTCCTGCGGTATAGGTATTCTTTATCTTATTCATTCACAAAGCTTCGAGATTCCAATATACGTAAATGACATGAAGTGGTCAGGTTCTTTCCATTGTGTCAGATTTCCTCCGTAAAGATGGAAATTTGTTCTTTTCATAAAGTCTGGTACCTAGGTAGCTATGAGCTGTGTCACACCCGACCATTGCGGCACTTAATCCCCCTTCCATGCTTTGATTTCGCCATCCTCCCCACAAGTCAAAACGGTTTGATGCTATCACAGTATTAGCTTACCGACGTATCAATCACTCAATCGTACTTACAGAATCTAAAAAGCAGAACGATCGGACAATTTCAGACCCGTGAGCCCCTGGCAGCGTGACCTTACTCTCGGGCGAAAAGGCCCACGGAGGATTATCTTGCAGCTGGATAAGATCAAAGCTCTCTCGACTGTGTTCGGTTCGTTACTTCAACACATTGAACGAATGAACTTCAAGGAATGCAGAAACTTACCTGTGAGTACCGACGCCAATGACAGCACCTCCATCGGGGCGCCTCAGCACGTTCGCAACATACTCTCCTCCCAGCAATTCTCTCACATCACCGTGATGGACTGGCAAAGGTTCTTCGACTCCTTCCTCGGAATTTGTGATGAGCTTGTAAGTAGAAAACTTCTCGTCATGAGACACAGCAAATATATCAATCTCGTTTAAGAAATTTGCGTGACTGATCGAAGCGCCGTGATTGATGGTTTGATGTAAGGCATCTTCTTCGTCCGTGATGGTGGTGTTGAAGATATTGACTAGACCGTCCGTGGAGCCAGAGAGGAGTATTTGAGCTCTTGTTGGGTGGAATTGAAGCTGAACTGATGTCAGTAAGTAGATTTATCAAGTAAGAGGCAAATTTACTTCTGTAACATCATCACTGTGGCTCTCGATATACTGCACTGTGGGTGCCTTGAGATCTCTCATATCCCTGGAAGTGTTAGCTTGAGTTTATCCTGAACCGAAATACTTTCCAGACTTACCAAACCGATACAGAAGCTTGATGATTTGTCAACTCCGTACCTGCTGCCAGACTATATGGTGATGAACAAGCCAGTGATAGTATTGAAGCGTTTCCTTCTGGAAGATACTATAAGCAGACTTCAACTTGACTTGAGGAAGTTCCGTGCAACTCACCACTTCTCACTTCCCCAACCTTCGCACCACTCCTCGGATCCCACAAAGCAACTTTTCCATCCCTGCCGGCCGTACAGACGACCACTGCATCTCCTTCCCCTCCCGCATTCACTGCTTTTAGGCACGTAACATCAGCATTGACTTTCTTGATCTCATTAACAGGCCCGGCATTTAGCGTAAGCGGGTCCAAAAGCCGTAGACTGTCGTCGGACGATATCGCCGCAAGTCCAGCAGCTACGGGTACGATATCGTAGACATAGGTACCTGCCGGTGAAGTGATGTGGAACGAAGACGTGGTATTAAGATTATACATCTTGGAGAAGGTTTGTGTTGTGATTTCGAGATGTATGTGGCGAGAATTTTTCTTGGTGTTGTTGGAATTTTTCGAAGTTACCGTGAATTTGAGGAACGTTGATGTTGCTCTTATTCGAGCGAGATCTACCAAGTATACCGCCACTCAGTGACACATAACTCCGACTTTAATCATTTCTTCAGCTCACGCTCATAGATTTGGTAGAAATTTAATTCAGTTTCAGGCAAATCACGTGAATAGTAGGTCCCCTCAGAGTCAACCGCTTCTGTTATTCTGGGGTCCTTTCAGTCATGTTTACAGCTGGGAGCATAGCCGTTAGCTGTTAGCTGTTCTTGAGGGGTTTTAAGAATCGTATCTCTTATATTTCAGTGTTGTACAGATCTATATAGAAATGCTTATCAAAATGATCCGAACTTGAGTGAAGCGAATTTGAATCACTACCTTTGGATTGGCATAGATACACGACTTAATTAATTCACAATATTAAGAGCACGGGAATTCATCTCCATATCCAAGTATTGGCATATTACAATTCAAAGGAGCGTCACAGTTGCTGGCTATGATAACCAGCTTGAAAATACTTACTGCTAGAAGCACAACGAAATCATGCAGGAGAAAACGACGTAGAGGAAACGATTCAAAGTGCTGCTCAAAGTTCTTGCCGAAGAATAACCAATGCCACTTCCATAGCAAGGGGTCAAATTCTGAGTCAATAAGGCTTGCACAGTGTAGAATAGCCTTACGAGATAGGTGCGGGAGCCCGTATACAAGCGAATTTCTGATCGGCGCTCCAAGAGGACATGCGCGGGTGTCGGTATAGCCTATGGTGCCAATTCGATGGCATTGTATCAACCGATAGTCGAGGTGGAAACGGAGGGCAGATGGGTTCCTGTCCGTCTCAGACAATGTTGTAATGGATTTGAGAGCTCGGAAGGGACAGATTTCCTGGGAACAAGACCACTCACATATTCAAAGCCTCCCAGCTGATATCTCCACTACTAAATAAATTGATGGAAGAGAACGGGGTTCAGATCTTGCTCCAAAAATGTGTTTATACGTTAGAAGCTACCAGTCAAAACCGTGTTGATCGGTAAGCCACCTCGGGGGGGCGATAGTCCGCTAATGACAGGCTCCTCAGCTGTACTTGTCATGCTTGTTCTTGACCTTGATAAGCAATAGAGCCTCGTGGTAATCCCCTTCTCTCCTTGCCTTCTTCAGCTTCCTAACCTCGTCATCCTCAAGCCTCCTACCAACAGCCTCCTCCAGCTCCTTCCTACTGATCTTCTCCCTTGCCTTCTCTTCTTTCGAGGCCTTTAATTTGGGCTTGAACCGTGCTTGCATACGTATCCGAAATGTGGTGTTGAAAGTAATGGCTTCTGCATCGCCTCGAACTTCAGGAAGGACACTAGATTTCGAAGATGTGGAGGGCTTGATTGTGAGGAATGTGTCTCGTAGAGTTTGGATCTGGAATGTCCCGGGTGTGTCGGCCGTGGGTATTGAGAGGAAGGATTCTAGAGGTGATACAGCTTCCGTATTTGCTGAAAGAATGCCGTACTTGTCACAACTCAGGTACCTTGACTAATTAGTGACATGCTTTAGTCTACAAAGAGCCCGGGGACTTTACCTTCCATGATGACCTTTGAAACTGAACGTCTCCGTGCCTGCTACCCTATTTGCTACCCAGACTTGTCGAACATCATGTGGTTCTGCCGTGGAAGGGTCGTCGTTGATAATATTCTCGAGAGCGCTTGCAAACACCTTCCCATTCGTGTCGCACGCTATACAACTCGGTGGATCCGAAGGGAGTACCAGTACTATAGGTCCAACAACATCTCCTGTGGCCTCTGCTGTTACCCAGCTATCGTCGTCCACGGCGGGGTCCTCGTCCGTCTTTGAGAGCGCAACTTGCTTTGACGAAGAGGAATCCTCATTTCCGAATTTCTCTGCCACATCAACGCGCTTCCTCTTCTTCGCTTTCTTGTCGCCTTTGAATGTCAACGGTTTGACCATGTTGAAGAGCTCTTTTGGTGCTTTTGTCGTTTGTTCGCTTTATTAAAGTCGCGTTTGACCTTCCAGATTGGGGAGCTTGTATGGAGCTTCGAGGGTCGCACTAGACCTGAAGAAGCGACCCCTCCAACATCGGATTTGGCCGAACCTCCTCTATTCCGCAATAGACAGCCGATATAAGATTTAAAATTTAAACAGTCAATTATCTTCGACTTCGTTCATTCAATTCTTCATTTTACCAGTTTTCTGACTGAGTCCTCGACATGACCTCCGCTGCAGTCACAGTTAGTCTGAAGGACTTGAAGAATGGTATGTCGACATTGCCTATCCACACCCCTCATAAATTCTCGGCTGACCCAAGAAGGCAATGTCTCCTTTCAAACCTTACTTGATGCATTTGGGCCAGATTCTTTGGGCATCATAATCGTGAAAGACGTCCCAGAAGAATTTGTACAGCTTAGACATCGCCTCTTATCCTACTCGTCATATCTCGGGAATCTGCCTCAATTCCGCCTCGGTAATGCCACCCTCCTCGTTGGTCTTTCTCCATATTGACATGCAATAGACAAGATCGAGAACCCGACATCTAAGTACTTAACTGGCTGGTCTCGGGGCAAAGAGACTCTCAAGAATGGTCAAATCGACACACACAAGGGTTCTTTCTATGCCAACTGTGCTTTTTATGTTGATCCGTCACTCGATTGCGCCAAACCAACGGAGGAGTTCTCCCCAGCCAACTTTCCTGAATATCTGAGTCCCAATCTCTGGCCTAGTAATATCGCCGGCTTCAAAGAAACATTCGAAGATCTTTGCCGTCTGATTATTGATACCGCCGTCCTAGTTGCCAGAGCATGTGATCAGTACGCCTCCAAAGAGATTCCTGACTACAAGCCCGGATATCTTGAACATGTCGTCAAAACCTCAACCACAACTAAAGCAAGACTTCTGCATTACTTTCCTGCAGATGTGGATGCTAAAGAGGAGACGAACGACGATGACTGGTGTGCCACCCATCTCGACCATGGATGCTTGACAGGCCTGACTTCCGCCATGTTCATCAACGAGACCAAGCAAGTACCTGCGATTCCTATCACATACTCGTACAATCCGCGCTATCTCCCCACGCTTGCGGAACTCGACTCATCACCCGACCCAACAGCAGGTCTGTACATCCAATCTCGTAGTGGAGACACTGTGCAGGTCAAAATCCCTAGAGACTGTATCGCTTTCCAGACTGGCGAGGCACTGGAGCGTATCACAAAAGGCAAATTCAAGGCCGTACCGCACTATGTGAGGGGTGTGCGGCCCGGTGTGGGCGATGGGGGTAAGATCGCACGAAATACGCTGGCAGTGTTCACGCAGCCAAATCTGGGCGAAATTGTGGATTTGGATCAGGACATCAGTTTTGGGGAGTTCGCGAGAGGTATTGTGGAGAAGAACACTACAAAGTAGTCGCATTTATTGGGAGTTGAATTTTGGCGATTCTACATCCTCTCTGTTCTTAATCGGCTTTGCTTTCACTCGTTGCCTCTCGCGTGGTATGTTTCTTCCAGTAACGAATGTACATGTGCTCCATTTTCCACTGTTCCCTATCGTTCTCATTCGAGTAAGGTAATCTATCTCGAGTCCTCAATGCATTTACTGATTAGCACGAGCATTTTGTCGAGCCAGAATCCTCAATTGCTGCGCATAATCACCACACATATCATTTTCTTCATCAGCAGGCTTAATGACAGGTGCATCTTCCGCATCACTGTTGTCCATCTCCTCCAGTAGCATTCTAAGCTGGGCTTTGACGACCTTCAACAGACGATTGTCCCGAAGATGCTCTGGGACATCGATAACAGGAAGCTTTCTCTGCTTCTTCGCTTCCGGTGCATCTTTCTCCGCGATACCAGTGTTTTCGGCGTCACTGGTGGCAATTTTCTCAGCAGGAGTGTCACCGCGTTCGATGACGATAGGGTCGGAATCAGTGCTACTCTTCGTGTCCTCAGCTTGCACGTCCTCTTCTCCCAAACCGCCACCCCTCGCAATGGTCAAGAGCGCAATAACAAACAGCTCCTTCATGTATGCGAAGCTGAAGCCATCACTCAGCTTCGCAATCACCCCACATAGTTCCTCTGGGAAATCAACTAGATGGCTCCCCACGAGCTTCTTTCTCCAGAAACGGCAATACGCAACTCGTTCTTCCTCGTTTGGTATCTTGAAGTGGTACTTGCGATCGAAGCGAGAGGGGCGCTTGGAAATGGCTGGATCGAGACTGTTGAGGTGGTTTGTGGAGCCTATCATCAGGATTCCGTCGTTCGATTCCAGACCATCGACTTCGTTGAGAAAGTAGCTACGTGTTTTGTCGGTGACGAGACTGTCCAAGTCCTCAAAGATCAGGAGACAAGGCGCCATCACTCGAGCATGGCTGAATATCGAGCGGATAGAGTACTTGGGACCCTGGCATGCGTCAAAAGACTTGACATATAGCGAGGGAACGGGATCAGCACGAGCACTAAGTGCATTGATGAGCGCCTTGAGAGAGATAGTTTTCCCATTTCCTGGGACGCCATGGAGAATCAGACCGCGCTTCCACGGGACAGCGAGGCTCTTGTAGAGGTTCTTGTTGTCGAAAAAGCCTTGAACATCTTCAATAAGGTTTGCTTTCATGACTGGGTTGAGGATCACTTCATCCCAAGAAGCACCTTGGACGCGAGCAAAGAGCTCCTTGTCCTTGGACCACTGCAAGATTGTTAGCCCTGAAAAACTCACAAAGTGATGAGGATGAGGATCCTAGTCTCTAATACACCAACTGAATGGATGTAACTGATACGCGTCTTCAAATCCCATTTTTTCAGTGATGAGGCAAGGTACATACATGTGCGTCATCGAAGACGTATATCTCCTTGTGCAATTCCGTTGTCCAGGCTCCAACAGCGAAGAGGAGATCATCTGTAGCTTTCGAGGTCTCGGTTTCATCAGGATTGCGTGGGGAGAGGACATAGTAGACACGAAATGGACTCATGTATTCGGTCCATTTGACCTCGTAGAGGATGTACTCAGATTTCTTCCAGGTCATCTTCCATCGAGAAAAGCGAGTATTATCTCTGAGGCTTCCAGAGCCCTCACGACGCGGAACAGGAGCCATGTAGACACGAGTAACATCGAAGAGCTCTCCAGTATCTTGTATCAATCTGGCACGTCCTGCTTTGGCATAGCCAACGAGATCGCCCTTGCTGGGGTCGGCACAGGTGACATGAAAGTCCGGATGAGCCTTGCGGATGTTCTCAAACATAGTGAGCTCGGTTCCGAGTCTCTGAGCACCGAAGTGATGCTTCAGGCCGTCGAAAACAGCCTGTTGACCAGCCTCGCAAGAGGCTGCTTGCTCACCCATGGTGGTGAAGTGGAGGGGAAGTTAGGTAATTTCCAGGCAATTGAAGTAGAGCGAGGCTAAGTATGTGTGTTTCTGAAGAGTGAGAATGTTGAGAATGATGATTCTGGATTTTGCTAGTTTCTCTCCCGAGCTTTATAGAATATCAGAAAGGCAACCGAATCAGGCATCAGTAAGGCAGCCTGGGGTTCGCTCAAGGGTTGGCTGCAGCAGGTTGCCGTGAGGCAGAGCAGCCTCGCCGTTTGGTGCGGCGTTGCCTGCATGCTTATGCATCAACTTCTTCGAATCTGACTGAATCCTATAAAAAGTGTAGCGAAGATTGGCTCATGCAGTAAATGCACCCGGGACAGCAGTCATATGCGGGGTACGGTGCTACTACCAGCAAAGTATGCACGCTTGCCACCATACAGCTAGGAAAGATCTGCCTTGCATCGTACAGGTGAAAGCCAGGACGACTTGGGCGAGTCGATCCGGTCGAGATGCACACTCTCCTCGTCTCCGTCCTTCCCACCTTCCAGGACCTTGATTGATTTGATGGTCCTCCACAAACTACATTCCGTATTATTTCGAATGCGGCAAACTACAAAAAGATGAATACATCGGAGTTTGTTTGCGAATTCTGGCTGTGAGTTGGGCTAACTGGATAATGCTGATCAACAAGGAATACGTGAGATGGAGGGGTCGATGTTCAGGGTATCTACTTTACAACGAGATGGTGATCTCGCCTGAATTGGAAGCGTGGTATCTCTCTTCTGGGACCCGTATACTGGCTTCAGCCCTTCGTATTGGACGTCGAAATTTAAGAGGTAAAGCACCCGTTGGTACTGGGTTGGGTATTATACAAGTCGTGGCTATGGGCTGGGCTCTGACGCCTTGTCACCACATCTCCTTTCGATTTAGATTTAGCCGACTTCGAGGCGAAGCTCCTGTAGATTGAACACTGCTATGTTTATCCCATTCTTCAATGCTTACACTTGACTTACAGGCCACATGGCCCTGCAGTCAGGAGTCTGTGCTGAGCAAAATGCCGGTTTGTTTGTTTTTATTCCCAGTCTCGCTTACCATCCAGAAAGCTAGGCTGGTCGCTGGACGATTACAAATATACGGACACTTTGAGATCTTCTCTGGAAAGTATTCGTTGAACGACACTTTATCTTATTGCACTGGTCCGGCTACAATTACATTCTTTTGCAGTTGAACGGTAAGATTATAATTGGGGACTTGTGGAGATCCAGAACAGATTACCAAGACTCGTCCATTGTCAGCTCCGTCTTGCGAATACATTTCAGTAATCGGCTGGCGATACCAGAATGGCAAGTCCATTCATATCAACATTCCAATAATCCGAAATATATCTCCCGAATCAACACAATCTCGCCTCCGCATTCCTGCGTTCGGCTACTTCTCCGGATCGTCAAATGGAGATTAATAATGTCTTGCCGGCACATCGTCACCTCCACGGTACCAGCTGCAATGCAACTGATTGGCGGCGCCACTATCTTAGTGGAGGCTTTGGAATCTTGATCTCAGTGAATCCAGCATGTGAAGGCGCCTAGAATTGCGCACTTTCCAGGGAGCTCAGGGATTCTTCCCCTGCAGTAGCTCCACTAAGTCATGCTGCGGCGCATCTTGGCAGTCCGCTCTTCAGATCCCTGCGTTCACGATTGCACACTGAGTGGATCTCTTGCATTTATTACTGTACTTCGGTTGAGACCAGCAAAAGTTAGACATCGATTACATTGAAGTCTTTGTCATCAAGGTTTAGTTTCTTGATGTTCTTTCAAATCGAAATATCTTACTGCCATCATCTCTTCTTGATGTAAAAAGGTCCAATTTTAGCTTCAGCACGGAGGGAACGGTACCTACCTAGAATAGCGCATCCGGCCCCCCTTCATTCCTGTTCTCCCCACTATTTCAGCCCCTCTCCAGCCAATGCAAATGCTTCAAGTCGCGGTCACTTTTTGCATTGACTCAACCCCATAAATACTGCAGATCCCACGCGTTTCGGATCATCATCGTATCCCTGATCTGTCCAGGCACAAACAAGGAATCCGAGCTGTCATCCTCTACCTGTTCATCTCAAATATCAATTCCTCCCTCCCTTCTCCTAATTTCGAATTTATCCTCACCACACTCGTTTTTTGTTTGCATTAATATTTTGAATAATCATGCTGTTCAGGAACATTCTGGCAGCTGTGCTCTCAGCAGGAGTAGTCACAGCGCTTCCAGCGTAAGTATCCCTTGCTATGAGAGATTTGAAGAAACACGACTGGGAATGCAACTTTCTGACTCACAGAGCAGGGAGCCGTTTTCCAAGAGATCAGTCAACTTCAATTGGGGATCAGAAAAAGTACGAGGTCTCAATATTGGTGGTTGGCTGCTACTCGAACCATGGATTACACCTTCGATCTTCGAATCTGTGGATCAGTCGTTGGGAATAGTTGATGAATATACCCTCACGGAGAAGCTGGGTTCTGATGCGGCATACAACATCCTTAAACCACATGTTCGTCTTCATATCAACGACTCTGACCTGGATATCACTAATGTTCTGTGCAGTGGGACAGCTGGTGTACCTTCGCAGACTTCCAGAAAATTGCAGATGCCGGCTTCAATATGGTTCGGATACCGATCGGATATTGGGCTTACTCACTCGATGCTGGAGAGCCATACACTCAAGGTGCAGCGCCATACATTGATGCTGCTATCGACTGGGCTCGAAGCACAGGATTGAAGATCATTCTGGACCTACATGGTGCTCCAGGAAGTCAAAACGGCTTCGACAACTCAGGGAGGAGGATTTCGACGCCCGGATGGCAACAAGGCGATACGACGGCTCAAACACTGGCCGTCCTCAAGACAATGACCGATAAATACGCGCAAACCGAGTATCAAGACGTCGTAGTCTCGATCGAACTACTCAACGAGCCTCTGAGCTCTGCTCTAAATTTCGACGAGCTCAAGCAATTCTACAGAGATGGTTTCAACCAAGTCCGAGACGTTAGCAATACACCGGTCATGCTACACGATGCTTTCGTTGCCCCTAGCACTTGGAACGGATTCCTCTCGGTATCTGATAACGGTGCTCAAAATGGTACGTGAAGTTGACTTTGAGTTTCTGTCGACCAATCTCTAATATTATCTCAGTTGTTGTCGACCACCACGAATACCAAGTCTTTACCAACGATCTCGTAGCACTTCAGCCATGGCAACACCGTCAACTTGTTTGCAACAACGTCGGTTCTTATGCCTCGAACTCAGACAAATGGGTTATCGTAGGGGAATGGACTGCAGCAATGACAGACTGCGCTCCAGCGCTTAACGGGTACGGTATCGGTGCACGATATGATGGAACCTATGCAGGCTCCTCCTATGTCGGCTCCTGTGCTGACAAGAACGACATCGCCAACTGGAATGAGACATTCAAGGGTGATATGAGAGGCTATCTCGAAGCCCAACTCTCTGCATTTGAGAGCCAGACGCAGGGCTGGGTATTTTGGAACTTTAAAACAGAGAAGGCGCATGAATGGGATGCTTTCGCCCTGCTTGACGGAGGGATTTTCCCACAACCTCTCACCGACCGACAGTTTGGTGGCATTTGCTCGTCGTAGATTCATGATTGAGCTATTTGGAATGATGTTTACGACGGGAGGAAAGGTACTGGAAGATAATGGAAGGATCCGGCGTGGATACGTTCGTTCTATATTATTTCCAGGATTATATTAGACTAGAGGCACGGGATAGAGGTTGAGAAACCCACCGCAGAGGAGGGAAATTATAAAGAAAGATTAAGATTTTCCACATGCCGACATAGTTCTTTGAGTCAATAGTGTGGTATCCATTTGGAACATCGCTGTCTTTAGCTTTTGAGATTCGGACCTCTAGATTATATGCTCTACTTCATAACCCAAATCCGACCTGGGAGGCACTCGGCTGAAGGAAAAGGGGTTCGGTTGCTGCCGCCAAGACTGCTGCTGACTCAGATCCCTCTTCAACGTCGCTTCATCCGGTCTGTTGCTTTACACAGCTTGACATCCGCTACAAAGTCAGCGGTGGCTCAAACTTAGCATCCGAGTGGTTTTTGTTTTCAAGAGAAAGATCCGATGGATTTGTTCTTAGCCTCGTCCTTTGGATGCTTCTGTCTTTTGCCTTGTCATCCCTTCTGACGTTGTCGTGACTAGTGTTCATTGGACATAATGTTTCTTTCTATCTCAATGGGTGATTGCTGCTTCGTTGTTTGCAGTATCCTGCAATCACAAGTGACTCTCTCATCTACTTTTAACTATGGCTTATTGTAGCATCAGGACTTGTCATGAGAAACAGTCTTTTTCTCTCGATCTGTGTAGGTTGTGTGAGTGGCACTGCAGAACGCTCTGGCATTTCTATTCTTGAACTATCATCCGGAGTGTCAGCCTTACTAGGACCGGCAGCCTTTCTGTAGTTGGTATCACTCATGTCGGGTACCGTTCAGCTGTGTTCGTTTCTGGCAAGACCATGCTTCCCTGAAGTCTTCTTCACATGTTCTCCATCTCGATCATGTCTATAGGCCATTGGATTACATGATCTTTGTTTTGTCATTGAGCAAATCATCAAAGTGAATGGGTCCTAGTTAAGCTGTGTTCTTGTCCTTCCTAGTTCTCAAACTCATTTTCTGGATAACTGTCACGGGATTAGTACCCTGGCGAACCGAGTCGTATCTAGGTTTCTAGGACCATTAGGCATCCATAATCGGTGGGAGAGCTCTCCTGGCGCTAATAAAGATAATGATAGGCTAGTTGAGAGATGCAAATCAAGGCTCGCTATTCCTTCGAGCCTTCTTCCCACCGTTCTCTCAACTCCACGAACTTCCAACCTTGATCTTTGCAGGGCTGTGAAACTTCAGCCATAGTCTGCACGTATTATACTGTTCAGAGCAGACACCAGCATTTCCACGACTTGCTTCGCATTTTCAGTACTCAATTTCAAGTATGTGCTCTCTGCCTCGAAGGTGAACGGGTGTACATAGATTAAAGCTGACGGGTTCAAACCAGCAGAGCCCACGTTGCAGCTTCTACACAAGACTAATCTTTGATAGTATGACTGGACCATGTCTCAACTAAACACAGCTCGTGGCAAGCCAAAGAAACCTTTGGCAGGCACCACGGTCAAAGTCAACATCCCCCGTCCTCTCTACGCCAATTTAACTCGGAAGGACTCGGTTGCGCCTCGGCCCGCTGCACGTGGTTCCCTCAGACTCGCCCGCTCTCGCTACAAAAACAAAACCTCGCAAGACCTTACACCTAGCTCTTGGACTCGACTTCGTTGCTCTCCCTATCAAGCGAAAATTCTACGTGTCGAGCCATATCTCATTGATGAGAGCGGTCGCTCCGTCATGGCTCGTATTCCAGAGGATATCACTCCCTCACGAAGCTCTCGCTCTCGCTCTACTCGCACCAGATCTCACATGGCTTCACCACACACTCCTACCAAGCAACAAGGTCGTGCCGATGACAGCCGATCACCTGCGGTGGCTGAAGCCAGAAAAAGCGTCTCCAGCTCTGGCATGACTCCTGATGTACCACCACCTCCCCCAAAGGATACTCCTAGACCAGTACGTATCCTCTATCCGACATAGATAATACGGAATCTTCGACGCGTACTTGGCGTAGATAAGCCCAAAGACTTTACCTCTGGTCAAATATGCTTGCTGACATGTTTATCTGTACAGAAGCCCTCTCCTGTTGATAAGGAATTGCCAGCCAGGCCTGTTCTTCGATATGCTGAGTCCACTGAGCGACGAGGTATTCTTGGTAAATCTCTGTCCATAGTCCTCTGATCCCCCGACTGACCGTCTCAGATGCTATAGATTCTGCTGCAAAGAGGATGACAGTCAGCTACCCTCCTCTCAGGCCCACCAATGTTATTCGACATCGTCCTTCAATGAGTGATTCCGACAGCTTTAAGCTTACACCGTCTCTTGGCTCTGCTCGTGGCAGTGTCAAGTGTGAGATCGGCACTGCTTCGACGAAGAAGGCCGAGAAAGTCCAAGGCCTTCCCGTCACTATTACCAGTCATCGCAGTCTCCGTCAAACGTCAAGCGCCTACTCTCTCGCCTCTACCTCTCGTGGATATCCTTCGTCGCATCGCGCAGTCAACCTCAGCCATGGCCACATTGGTGCTTACAAGAATGGAAGTCCAATCCAGAGATACCCATCCACTCACCGCAAGCTGGCAGTCAAGACTCCTGTCAAGTTCAATCGTCGCAGTACCCGAAGTTTCCAGGTCTTGCACGACGAACCGTCAGGAGAAAATATCACAATTAAGGTGGACATCAAGCAGACCGAGGAGGCTGTTGCAGTTAGCAAGGATAATATCGATATTTCTGGAGCCACATTGGCTGAAGATTCCGCGGATGAGTCGCCAATTCACTCGGATGTTGATAGACGATATGTCAAGCTTGGTGTTGGCCCAACTGTTAGATACTCTAAGGATGCTCGCGAGGTTCTGATGGGAAAGAGTCCAAAGTAAGCAAATCCTGTTTTAAGAGGGGATTCTACTTACTGGACATCGCAGTATCAATAAGCCAGTCAAGAAGACATCGGGCTTTGGTTCTGGAAAATTGCTCAATGATGGTCCTTAGTGAGTAGTAGTTATCGATTGCAATGCTTGGGCTAACATTCCCAGTTTCCGCCTTCCTACGAAGTCTGACAAGGAAATCAAGTCTCGATTTCAAGTTGTCGACAACCCAGCATCACGCCTCAACCGCCCCACTGCTGCCAGTTCGGCGCGCACCCAGGACTCCAAGGCAAAGATCGAGTCTCGCAGATCTCTTGCACCACGAGAAAACAAGCAGGCTCCTGAAGTCAAGAAGGGTAGCAAGGGCATCCGCAGCCGAGTTTCCGATTTACTTCATGGCCGTCGGCGTTCTGCTCAGCAAGATGACAAAAACAATCATACTTCCGACCAAAGCAGCAAGAACCGTGCTCGCACGATTCCAGCCAAAGAAGCTATTACTAAGGTCTATGATTTGTCGTCTACTTTTTGTTCCACAGAAGTGCTGATTATGGAACAGGGTGAACAAGTGGATAGGCTTGCGTCTGACCTCGATCAACAACAAACTCAGGCCAATCGACAGGAGACAGCTCAGGCCCACGCAATGAACACTGCTCACCGTCGTACTCGAAATTTACCTCTCGCCACGCGTCGCAACCCCGATGATAATGAAGACCGACGCCCTCCACCTCCTACCAACAGCACCAAGTCCCTTCGCGCACACTATCTCGAAGACGCCGCGGCCTTGCAGACTGAAGATGCTCGACTGGAGGCTGCCATTACAGGTGTTCAATCCTCTTTGGATGAAATTGTTGCCACAACTCAAGGCATCGAGTACCCAGGTTTCCGTACTGTCGTTGAACCTGTGATCCGCAGTCTTGCAGAAAGCATCCTTGCTGCTCAAAACGCCAGAGCTGCGGTCGTCGGTCTCGGAAATGCTACTCAGCGTGTCATGACCGATACTCTACTGATGAGTGAGGCTATTAGTCGTGCTGCTACTCAAGCTCGAGTCATGGTCGGTGAAATCCGAAATATGGTTCCTGGTGCTGAAGCTCCTGAGACTAGCTAGGGCTGTGACGAGCTGACGTGGTCTCTTTCGACGACAATTTCTTGCTGCTGAACTTGTTTGGCTTTCAAATGCTCTGCAGTTATGCTCGTTGCTTTTTCTTCCTGCGGGATATTGTAGGATAGGTATTGTAGAAATTAACGACTTCATGACAGGGCAGATTGCACGGCACGATACGGCATTTGACGAATCTGGTGGTTCGGGGGAGCTTGAGTTATAGGACATGTCAGATCCGATGGTGTTACTGTGGGTGAAGGGTATTCTTGAGATTTTCGAAGCGAATTGGACGACTTCACGAATGGGGAACTGGTTATGAAAATGAATGTTGATGAAAATGAAGTCATTGAGCCGTTGAATCTGTAGGATATGTATAAGAATAACACTTGATAAAGTCTAATCGTGCATATATATGAGACAGGAAATTCAGCAGTCGCTAACACGTTTGTCACGCTGAACTTGATTAGAATGGGACAGCTGTTTGGGTCGACTTTCCAGGAAAGTGGGGCCCTGACTGCACAACCACGTCAGTACAAGTTTTACCTGAATTGCAACTAGTCATCGGCTATGTATAGAAATACATTCTAGTGCAGCTTACCAATAAAGTATAACTCCTCTAGAACTCCATCTTCTTCCCGCAAATGACGAGCAAGGTGATTCCTGGTACTCCCCCCTCTGCAAACCACTATCGAGAAAATCAGTCATTACTTCTCGTCCATGAATAAAGACACCCAGAAACTCCGACTTGAGAAAATGAGAAATGCTACATACCCCCTCCATAATGCTCATTTTCTCCTCTACGATCCTCTGAATTTCACTCTGTTGCCTAATCTCCCCACTCTCAGTCCTCGCCAACATAATAGGCCAAAGACTCTTCACAGTACCAATCCACCACTCCCTCGCCACATCTTTAGACATTTTCTTCGTCTCCTCATCTTTCAAACTATACCACCTCGTCTTGGACAGAAAATGCTGATCGATGGTAGAGTCCTGGGAAAGTTCAGAATGGAGGGTGCTGGCGATGTCACGAGAGTAGCCAAGCGATGTGGAAAAATCGACAAAGTCGGTGAGGGTTTGCTTGACGGCTGAGGAGGCAGATGGGAGTTGTACACCTGCGAAGTCCCACTCGTCCCATTGGATGTAACCGCCAGGAGCTGTGTTCGATTGAAATTAGCCTATACCATTTTTCTTGTTCAAACGAGGGAAAGGATTTTCGGGTACCTAGGAGTTCCAAGACATTCTCTAATGCAATTGGAATCTCATCTTCCTTCAACGCCGCGATCAAAAGCCTGGCATGTACAAGATCGTATTTCCCAAGATGCTCATCTGGGAAAGGACGCAGTACATTGTGCTGCACGTAGTTGAAACTTGAGTCGTGATTTGAAGGGAAAAATTCACGGGAGATGTCGAAGCCGACGTATTGTCTTGGCTTGCTATCAGATGTAGGAGTCTTGGAGAGCACCGTAGAGAGATTTTCGAGCCAAACTCTATGCTGGCTTTAGCAATCAGATTTCGAAGGCAAATTGACTAGAGTGATCATACCCAGTTCCTGTTGCGATGTCTGCTACACGGATGATTTGGTCTTTGGGAATTGAGGGGTGGATTTGCTCGGGTGGACCAAACGTGTTGATGAAGCGGTGCTGGACATTTAATCTAGTGTTGGTCAGTAACCGATACAATCATGGTACCTATTTTATTGCACCTGTCATTTTCCGTTGCTGATCTGTTCTTTTTCAAGATATCCGATGTATCTTCTGATGTCGACATCTTGTTGAGGAATTGTGAATTCAGTTGAGGGATCGGGAAATGCCCAGTTGCTGGAGAATTCCACTGGACAGACGCACAAGTATAATTGCACAGAGACAGCGTGTCTCATCCACCTATGTATTACGAATTTAGTCAAATGTATAATAAGACACAGCTGTGGTCCCCGAAGGAGCGTGGGTTTTACGTCATGATTGGGGAGGGGCTCGGCATCCCTCAAATAGGCTAGCCGAGCATTCTGCAAATAGACTTCAGCACCATCAGGCGCTGGACAAGGAGTGAGTACTAATGACGCCCGGTTTTCATTCTTTTACCATATCTATCATGTTGCTAGAAGTTCAGCAGCTACAGATTGAAATCAGAATCATGCTTTTCGACCCTCGCAAAGATCCGTCACTTCAGCTGCTACATCACTGAAGGATGCAACATAGACCCATGAACTTATGAGGTTCGGTCGAAAAACAGATTATTTGGTCCTCGTAAGTGCAAGTTCCAAAGTCTTTCAATGGACTGCATCTGTATCTCCGTACTCGTGTTCCATATCACAGACCACACAGAGCCAGAATAACCGCATCGGACTCCTCCTCTCCATTTACATCTCCAACATAAGCCAAAAACCCATTTCCTATCCTCGCACCCACGGTCGGCGCCTGACTCTGGTCGACATCCGCCGGTGCGAAAACCATTAATTGTGTTTTGCTTCCAGGGACCGGCACAAAGAGCTTCTCTTGTGGCTTCGCTCCTCTCACGTGCAGGGCTTTCATGCTGTATGCCGATGGTAGCGAGCTGGCGACGACACATCGGGGGAGGGTGTAGAGATCGTTGACTTGGAAGGTGCCGCGCTGATAATTTCCGCGCTTCCAAGTGACGCCAAAAGACTCCTCGAAGAAACTGTCAAAGGTGTCGGTGACGAAGCTGGGGAAGTGGAGACCAAATATGACCACACCGCCATTTTGAAGGTAGGATCGAATTCTGGTGAGAAGATCTGTATTCCCTGGCTTCGTCAAGCCTTCGTCGGTGACAACGATGGCTTTCGGGGTATTAGTGTCTAGGTATCTGATTGCACCTGCTGCTGATTTGGCCCGTTTCAGTTGCGCAGACTGGGAGATCCCATCGATCAGAGAAGCGTATTGTTGATCGAGGAACGACTGAAAGGAAAGACAAAGCAGGAAGACCTGGGGGCGCTCAAGTGTGACTGCCATAATTTGAGTTGCTTGAAGAGCTCCCAAGAATGATTGTTAAGAGACAGCTCTTCAAGGCGCCGCAGGCAGGTGATTTTGGGTGGCAGGTGCATTCATTTGCGTTTGGTCATGTGACTTGACGGCCTGGAAGTCTGCACCCCCTGGCCCCTGGAAAGGCCATCGGCCTTTTGTGTTGCAAGTCAAAACTGAGCTTCAAATTATCTATCCTGAACCCATTCGCCGCTGAAAGGGGTGTTTGACGACACATCGACAGGCTCGCAACAAACGACAATTAGCAACGCATTACATGAGTTCAGGTGATAAAACGGCGCGTACATTGTCTCGTACCAGGAGCTTCAAGACGAGATTGTGATGAAAATTTGATAAGGGCCGGGTGATCATGAAACGATGGAGTGACAGCAAGCTTTCTGTGCTCGGTATGTGATGGTCATGGAGAGTGACGGGACTTTTAGGTTGGGAGCCTGAGTGGAGTTGCTGGTATTTTACCCACACCTTCCTATTTCTGCGAATGCGCTGTCGCAGATACCATCCTATGCCCGTTGCCATACTTGGGAACACTCTCTGGGAAGACAATAAACAGGACAAGATCCAGATGCATCGTAGGACGTTGATGTTGATGTTGACATTGCGTGTCGCGTAGGTAACGATTAAGTCCTTGCCGTCTTGGCAAGCCGGCCCGGAAACAGGAAATAGCCGATGCTTCACTCTTAATTCTCCATCTACTTGTCTCTATCCACGTTCCTTTATGTCACTAAAGTTACTGTAGCATATCCGAAGTCTGAATTGTTCCGGACAGGTCGAACAGTTGGGATCCTCTTGCCCTACGCCTCAGCATGTATACGCTACCTTTGGACCTTCTTCGTAGCATAATACAGTACGTGCCAAAACGAGACTTGCCTGCGGTTCGCTTGGCATGCCATTCCTTCGAGTACCCCGCGGCGGAGTTTCTATACTGCAATGCAACGGTGTGGATCCAAAGGCAGAGTCTTGAAAGGTCGGCAGAGCTCTTACTGCTAATTCCGTGATACTTATAGTCTCACTTGTATTTCGAGCTGCTTGCTAACCATATTCAATGACAGACTCAGTAGAATAGCTCATGGCAGCGTGGGTCGTTATGTCAAAAGGCTCACCCTAGGCTTTGAGCTATTGCCTACGGAGCTTCCTCCCCCAGAGAGCTATCTGAGCTGGCTGTATCACCAGCACTGTCGCGAAAACCCCTCGGATCTTACTCGACCGCCTTATCCATTCTTGACCTTTGCGAACATCGGCGAATTCACCGGAAGGACAGACTGGACAGAACACCGGATGCTGGAGGCTTATGGGCATTACGGACGCATGATCGAAGAGCAACAGCTGATGGAGGTAACTGGAATGGACATTGTCAGTCTTGCTGCCTCACTTTCCCGGCTTGATAATCTCCACTCCATCGTTATCAAAGCCGATTATTATAATGAAGACAGAAGTCTATCGGACTTCCCGAGAGATATATCTGTCCTGCTCGAAAAGGCCCTCTTGATACCGTACTACAACCGAAACATAAGGAAGGATCAGGGACGCAGGCATCTACGAAATATCATCCGAGCAACTGCAGCGGCGGTGGTGGAGGTAACTGAACTGGTGATATCCGACTCTGACAATATCATGGCAACCCGAATTCTGTCATTGCGACCACAAGATCTCCAAATAGCAGTCTTGGCCTTTCAACATGTCAAGAAGTTTTATTTCAAGCTTCCAGACTTTACGGCAAATGCTTCGGACGAGAAGATATTCGCAGGTGGGCAGCTCGCGCAGCTTATTGGGGCTATGGGCTGTCTTGAAGAGCTTACTTTGGTGTCCTCTGCATGTAACCCATATGTACCATGGGAGGCAATCTGCGGGAATAGAAGACTGGGTTCTTTGCGTGTCCTTGACTTACAGTCGTTCGACTTCCAAGAGCAAGAGTTCATGGAGTTTCTGGTCCGCCACAACACAACTTTGCGTGTTGTGAAGCTTTTCTGCGTCGAAATGTACAGTGGGACCTTCCTCTCTCTTCTCTCGCGTATGAGAGAGAATCTAGAGCTGGTGAGTTTGGAACTGACAGGGGTGCTGGAAGATGTCGCAGGAAACTTCCTGGACTATTCATGTGTTGCGGCTAAAGCTCTTGAGGATTATGTTACGAAGCGTAGCCAACAGTTTCCGTTTGATTCCATACAGCGGCATCAGCGGGAAAACTCTGAAGACAAGTAACAGGAGAGCATGTTGGTTCTCAGTGCGCCTGCAGCTCAACTCCTCTTCCTTCATCTTTTATACCCATGGCCCATGGAGCCTTGTGCTTCTCTGCCTCAGTAGCGTCGGACCAACGGACACACTGCTGATTATATATTACGTCTTTGCCTGTCTGCGAGTTGGTTGCTTAATGCTGTTTTCAAGCGACAGTCAGTCAGATGTGTTGACATTTACAGTCACTACTCCTCTTTTTCTTCATCGTATGATCATATGCCGAGCAGTCCAATCAACTTCCCCTAGACAATAAAAGATAATAGTGTATTTTAAATATAATCCTCAAACTCATGATATATTCAAGCTACTTCGAAGATAAGGAAATGATTACAAGCCTCCCCAGCAACAGCCTTCGCAAGTCGAATACTTGTAGTCGAGCGACTGGATTGACATCTTCAGAAAAAGAAAAAAAAAACTCAGCTTCTTGAGCGTATGTCTGCTCATGCCGGAACTTCCACTGAATACGAGCCTCTACCAGGAAAGCATCCAGGCTCTGGAGCGAAGCTACGACCTTCCACGTGTTTGTCCAGTCGTGTCGAAGGTCTCCAGCAAACGGCAGAGGGTGGCTGGCGGGGTAGCTGAAGTGCAAATTTCTGATCGCGTTCATGCGCTGTGGTAAAGATTGATTAAGTCAAAGCTGACATTCAAACATGCTACTATCGATTCGAATGCCGCTGAGAGGCATTTTGACGGTTTCCAGATACCTGGAAAATTCAGTCGAGCAAGTATCGTCGTTCCACCACGATATTGCTTAAAGTTGGCGGGACGTCAAGGCTGAGGCAACCAGGCCACTCCCTGATGGCATATATATATATATAGCGCTATGTTGTCGGATCAGACGCCATCGTCGGCCAAGGTGAGATATAACGTGGTTACCTGCAGATCAAGCCCCCAGATATCCTCTCAACGCTCGCATGAGAGCCTCAGAAGCCTCGATTCATTGGAGATCTCGATATCTCCGTCAAGCTGCGCTCGGAATGTAGATTTAGAGTTTATTTTCGGGGTTTGGGGGGGATTGGTATCTTGGTCGCGACTGTAGGACGGGTTCGAACGCAGGACGGGGATTCTGTAGCAATGGAAAAGCAGGCGAGCAGACGGTTGACGAAACCTTGAGACAGAGTAGGGGCGACCATCCGTCATAACGAATGACGAGCGAAGTTCACGTTGGTAATTCAAAAAGAGTCTCGCAAAGGCTGCCTTGAGTATTTAATCGATCGATGGAGGCCATCAAGGGCTGTATCAAGCCCGGCGGTCTGAAAGGAAGTGCTTCTATTCTATCGTTAGCAAATACATCCGAGAAAATTGGAGCATCGGAAGTAACACAAAAGAGAAGGACGTAAATTACCATCAATCGTGAAGCATGTATTATTCAGGGGCCGATCCATTGTCGCTTTGTGGATTGCTTTAACGAGATCCCATGATTGCTTGAGTTGAAACCCGACATACCTCCTGAGCATATGAATAACGATCGAAGCAAATTATCAACTGGGTATTAACGCATACTTTGTGTAGGCAGAGGATTCACGGCTCATAATTGTCGACTTTCAAGTCTGCGAAGGATTTTGCATGCATCCGAAAGTGCTATTCTCTCCAAGTTTCGAAGCAGTAATCTGAGAAGCGGGTAGAATGGAAGACGGATTGGGCTGTCTGAAAGGTACGTGTCTTTTTCTGGGCAATTTGAAGGTGTGCGTTGTTATTTCCTCGAAAGTCTGTGATCAAAGAAATCGCGAAGTTGCAATGCTATGTTGACCAACCCCCAACACCTCGTTATTTCCTTCGCTTAACATCCAATAACCAGGGCGTGTAATTTGGGCGAACAATTCAGCGATCAATAGCTGCAATCGATCAGTCGCTATCTAATCTGGAATTGTTGCTCGAGGATATCATTGCGAAGATTCGTTCCCCAAAAACCACAAGTCCAACGATCCATTCCTATTTCAGACCAACATCTCGAGGAAGCTCTTGGCTGGGATACACGCACTATTGTTCGGGTTGGTCCCAAGCAGCCGAAATCGCAAAGCTGGGCCGAATAATAAACCTAATCTGGAGCCGCGGGGTACTTTTGGGGTAGCCACACGCATCTCTGGGGAAAATACAGCCGATGCGGGTGATTTGACACTCCCTCCCTCGTGGAGTGGGACAGATCGACGACAAAGTGCTAGATTAGAGGTCTTTATGCTAGACTGGATATTTCCAGTCATATGAACACAGCGCCTCAAAGCTTGGTATCTAGACGAAAAATAGGGTTTGTACCACATAATGGTGTAAAACAAAAACATTAATGATGAAGTACATGGCTACGTAATTCTCTACGATCAATAATGCAACTGATGGTGTGGCAGACGATCTACGTGGGAGATTGTACATGTACAACCACAGAACATAATAAAGCATAACTCGTACGCGACCTCTTCCAAACCACAGCAATGCGATATACAAGATAGGTAACGTCATGCCTTGATCAATTCGACTTCTCGTCTTGGGAAGGTCGTAATGGGATGCCAATCATGCATATGTTCAGCCTCAGGTCTCGCTACCCGGTCTTTCTCCAGCTTCGTGGAGAAGCAATCAAGCAAGCTGTGAGCCCGTGTTGAGGAGGAAGGTAGTATTATAGTAGAGCCGGAGAAAAAAGCGACCGAAATAGCGGACATTGATTGGTCCACAGGGGAGCATTCTCTCCCCTCCCATTCCTATGCGTACCAAGTGTCTGGGGAATTCTTGGGTTGTTCCTCGTGGCGTTAGGGTTGGGGTGGGGTGGGTTGCGGGGTTTGGCACGAGGGTTTTCTACCTGCCTCCGTATAGGTCAAGCCCGAGTGTGATGTGGCGAGAATAGGCGAAATTCTAGGGTCAGGCGTACAAGTGAGCATGCTTCAGCAATTATTACCTGCCCAGGTGGGTAGAGAGATGACAATTCAGCACGCTTTCCCCAGCTTTCACGCCCAGGACTGCACCATGACCGTATGGGTAACGCCTCCTACCTAATTACCTACCTACTAGTAGCATGGAACGAAGGGGATTCCCCAATGCAAGGCTGGGAGCTCGAATTGGCCAATGGAATTCAGCCGAAGCCGCTGTCGTTGAGCAGCTGAGCGCTGCACTGCCAATCAAAATACAGCCGGGCGTTTCCCTCCCCACGACTGGGTACAGGCTCGATGCAAGGCCAGGCTTTCCAGAACGGTAGTGGTAGTGGTACGGTAGGTAGTGAGACCACTCGACCACTCGACCACTCGACCACTCGACCACTCCTCGCGGCCGCCCCCGCTAAAGCTAAAGCTAAAATGGAAGTGGCCACGGGTGCCCATGGGTGCGGTGCCCAGGCAGCCAGGGCAGCCAGGGCATGCATGGGTGCAACTCAGGGGCGTTTTTTCTCTCGCTAAATCCAATCCTGGACCTGGAACAGAACAGAACAGAACGCGGGCCGATGGTGTAGCCCAGCAGCCAGCCCCAGCCCAACACCAACACCAATACCATGGGATCTGTCTGTCTCTCTCTCTCCTCTCGCCAAGTTGCATGCCACTGCATCTAATTCTCGACCTCAGTGTCTCTGTCGTTGCCATGCCTCCTTGTATATAAGTCCGCCTATGTTCCCCCTGTGATACCCTCATCGCAGCATCATCATCATCATTATCACATCCTCATCTCATCTCATCTCACCTACTCGAGATTGAAGCCTCTCTTCACATCTACACATTCGATATTTCCACCCTCCACATCATCAATACCATCCGATCAACACAATGGCAGGCGAACGCAAGTCTTCCATTGTCCCCGTCGAGTCACGGGGCGATGATGTTCTTCGCGTTTACGACACCAATGTGCGCAAGATGAGCGTCATGAATATCGACCTTGCAGTATGTTTCCTCGTGAGATTCATAAATATAAACACCACCGATGACCTCAACGTCTCGCTTCACTGGGATTCCAACTGACTGGAGCATACAGGAGCAAAATAACAATGCTCGAAGCGCTACCGACCGTGAGCATAACATGACCGTCAAGGAGTGTCTCCGCCTGTACCCAAAGGCGATTGCTTTCTCCCTCATATTCTCCACCGCGATTATCATGGAGGGTTATGACACGGCTCTGCTTGGTTCATTTTGGGGTTTCAGACCGTATGTAATTATGCTCAGGTATTTACTGGCATCCGCTAAAACCCAGCAGGTTCCGAAACAGGTTTGGTGATCAAATCGACACCAGCGACAACGCCCTTCCAGGTGACCGAGTCGTCAGCTCCCGCTGGCAAACTTCCGTCGGCGCTGCAGGACAAGTTGGTCAAATCCTCGGTCTCTACCTCAATGGTTGGATATCCGACAAGATCGGATACAAGAAGACCATGTTCGGCTCTCTTTTCCTCATGACTGCCATGATCTTCATCCCTTTCTTCTCGCAAAACATCGAGACCTTCCTCGCCGGTGCCGTCCTCCAGGGCATCCCGTGGGGGGTTTTCCAAACGCTCACGACTACCTACGCCTCTGAAGTTGCTCCTGTCAAGATCCGTGCTTATCTCACCACCTATGTCAACTTATGCTGGGTTATTGGTCAATTGATAGCTGCTGGTATCCTCAAGGGCTTCCTCACTCGTGATGATCAATGGGCTTACAAGATCCCTTTTGCAATTCAATGGGTCTGGCCACCTTTGATCATCATCGGCGTCATTTTTGCTCCCGAGTCCCCATGGTATGTTCACTTCGATATATTATCAGACGGCGTACTAACGTGACATCAGGTGGTTGGTCCGAAAGGGTCGTCTCGAAGATGCCAAGAAATCTCTCCTCCGACTCACTTCCAAGGGCAGCGGTGTTGACTTTAATGTCCACGACCAAGTTATGATGATGAAGTCTACTAATGAGCTCGAAATCGCCATCTCCGCCGGTACCAACTATTGGGACTGTTTCCGCGGCACTGATCTTCGCCGTACTGAAATTGCCTCGGTCGCATGGCTCGCTCAAGCTTTCTGTGGTGCTGCCCTCATCGGTTTCGCTGTTCAGGTCTATCAACGCGCCGGTCTTGATGATTCTCACGCCTTCTCGCTCAACATTGGACAATCTGGGATGGGAGCTGTCGGTACTATTCTATCTTGGTTCTTGATGCAATATGCCGGTCGCCGTACAATCTACCTCTGGGGTCTCGGATCTATGTTCGCCATCTTGATCATCATCGGTGGACTCGGATTCGCTGGTGACAATAACACTGGCGCTTCTTGGGGTGTCGGATCTCTCCTCATGGTCTATACATTCGTCTACGATCTTACTGTCGGCCCAGTCTGCTACTGCTTGGTTGCTGAGATCCCATCGACTCGTCTCAAGATCAAGACTGTCGTCTTGGCCCGAAACTTCTACAACATCGGTGGTATTATCAACAGCGCTCTTGTGCCTGCTATGCTTGGTGTTAACGCATGGAATTGGGGCCCGAAGTCAGGCTTGTTCTGGGCTGGCTGCTGTGCCTTGTTGTGGACATGGTCTTATTTCCGCCTTCCTGAGCCCAGGGGCCGCACCTATGGGGAGCTCGACGTCCTGTTCGAGCACAAGGTCTCTGCTCGCAAGTTTGCCTCTACCAAGGTGGATCAATTCGCCGGCGAGCACACGGAGATCGTCGAAGTTGAGGGTACCGATGACTCGAGCACCAAGAAGGATATTGGGCAATTTGAGCTCAGAGAAAAGAACTAGAGGGTCGATGAGGATGGGGCTGAGGAATTATGATACCAGTTGGTCACGATTGAATGAGTTTGTTTTCTGCGAAAATATCAAATATTATGTATATACGCGCGACTTACAGATCCTTTACATATTGCTCTGACGAATAAATAGTTTTATAAATTATTCAATGCCTCGTCAATCTCGCCTGTGCACTTCTTAACTATCTTCAGAAGGTACTGCGTAAATACAGATAAAAATGTCAGTCTCAAAAACAAAGATTCACACTGTGGTAACGCAGGTTCATCCTGTCATTCCAACATCTCTGAGATCATACCACACTTGCACTTGCACTTCGAGATTGCACTTACACTTACAGTTGCATTTGTCAGCCCCTGCAACTTCAAGCGAGGTTGATTCGCTCACACACCGCCTGCGTCAACCGCTTAGGGAAAGCGCAAGCTCGCAAGCTGCCGCAAGTGCAGGGTGGTGATGATTACTCATCCCCCACTTCTCCTTCCCATCCCTTCCGATTCCAGGTTCAAAATTCGGGTTACAAACATCAGCCACCGACCTCTGCCCAGGTGCAGTCTGGTACTCGTAGCGAGGCTGAGAGATCACTTGATCATAATAATGGATACACTAGGAAACTCCTCTAGGCTTGCTGGGGGAATGCCTGGCTTGGCCAATGATCGAATTGCTCCAAAGGTTTTGATCATCACCATGGTGAGTTTTTGGTTCGACACCAACCATCTATAATTGCGACAGAAATACTCACTTCTTCCCAGTTCAGCCAGGAAGCTGCAAACTGGCTATCGGAAGAGAGTGCCTTTCAATTTGATAATGTCGTCAAGGTTCCTGGATTGTCCCACGGGTACGACATTGTATATCACGATGCCAAGAAAGGTGTATGTCTAGTGACTACCGGCATGGCATGTACTGCAGCCTCACCTCTTGAGCCACACATTCAGCTGATAAATGCGAAGTGATCAACGCAGCTCTGTCAATCTCGGCACTCACCGCGTCCCCCCTTTTTAACCTCACCAGGACCTACTTCATCCTTTCCGGTATTGCTGGGGTCAATCCCAAGATATCCACGATCGGCTCAGTGGCTCTCGCAAGATTCGCTGTTCAAGTAGATGTACAGCTTGAATTTGATGCCCGAGAAACACCAGCCTCTTGGAAAACGGGGTATTTGCCTATTGGCGCCTCTTCCCACGGCGCATTTCCTCATAGCTTCACTGGCTCGGAGGTCTTTGAGCTCAACGATAATTTGAGGCAGTTCGCTTTGAAGCTCGCCCGGGATGCGGATTTGACTGACTCTGATGCAGCGATTGAGAGCCGAGCTCTCTTTACCGGGTCAGCAGGTGGCATCTTTAATGCTGCTGCGACTCAGAAGCCGGGTGTTCTCGAAGGGGATGTAACAGCTAGTAACATGTTCTTTCATGGGAAATATCTTGCCGAGGGATTTGAGGATCTCGTCAAGCTATACACGGCTGGTCAAGCCCAGTACTCTATGACGGCGATGGAAGATACCGCTGTGTTGGCAGCTCTTCTCAGGGCGGCACTTCAGGAAAGGGTGGACTTCTCACGCATCATCTTGATGCGGGCCGGGTCGAACTTCGACCGGAGTCACGACCCTGGTTACATCGTCTCACTGCCTTTCGTTATTGATCATGGGGGCTTTCAACCCGCATGCAGGAACCTCTATCTTTCTGGGACGAAGGTGGTAGAAGGTATTTTGGGAGACTGGAACACGTTCAAGGCAGGTGTGAAGGCCGATAATTACATCGGCGATGTCTTTGGCTCTCTCGGTGGGACGCCGGGCTTTGGGCCGAGGTCGACGCTTGATGGCTGATCTAGGTTCGCTGGGGATTAGATGGTTACTAAGGGTATGTACGCCTTCTTAAACACAAGTTCCATAATCAGATCTCACATAGTGCACGTTACCTATCGGGCCAGAGAAATTTGGGTTTGCAGAGGTCATGCTTTCACAATCAAAGAGCTATATTATTGGAGAATAATGAGAGTACTTTCAATTTTACACCCCCCTTCCTCCAAGAACAAAGAACATTCCTTCTGGCTACTTTCATCGAGTGTCTAGTTTGGGGAGGCTAACAGAAGGCAACTGACCCATGTGTAACTTCGCACTTCCATACGGCACCAATTTCGCCCAGAATGGAGATCCAATTGACTCAACAGGATCAGGGGGCAGATCAGCAGTTCCCTTCGACTCGGGCCATTCGATTTCTTGCGCAGCTACCCATATCGCCACAGGTGGAGCTCCTCGGGCAAAAATCGGATTGGGTAACTTCTTTCCGTCCTTCAGAGAAGACTCGAAACGCAGCTGCGATGGATCGATAGCGACTTTCCAAGGTGTAGTCGGGGTTAGCGTGTGGTCCAGAGCTCGTGGATCTGTCTCATCAGCGGGGATCGGTTCGCGAGATGACCAGTTGCGTGCCGGGTATGCAGTCGTCGTGTAGTCGATATCTAGAGCGTATAGGAGAGCGCCGTGGTATATAGTTACTGTGTTGTTTGGCTTAGGGATGACTACTGTCTCGGCGTCCAAGTTGATCTCGATGCTCGTGGTTCCTGGTGAAATCTCCACCTTCTGCAGCGATGCTTCCGAGGGACGTATCGACTTAGCATATCCACCATTGACCTTTATGGATGTAGTCGGAAGTGCCCAGTCTGGGATGCGTACGAAGAAATCGAAGCTTGCTTTTGAGTGGATCTTGTACTTCAACACCGAACCAAACGGATAGGCTGTATCGCACTCTATGTCGACTTTCTTTCCTTTGATCTTGGTGGAGACCTTGGCAGGGATGAGGAACATCTGTACGATTCCCGAGTGGGGTGTCGACACAAAGGAAGACATGACAAATTTTGGCAGCGCTTGCCCATGGTTGACAGTGCAACATGGCTGAGAAACTACTCGTCAGCACTTAATATTTCATTCAGGGAGGAGGACTTACAAAATTTGGCTCCAGGCCGAACACGTTCCCGTAACTAACAACGTTGAAAAAGGGTTTTCCGGTGAGGTTCTGTGACCATGGCTGATTGGTCTGCGTAACATATTGGTGGGACCAGAAATCTGGACTGATTGCCGCGGGGAATGCATTGAAGGCTGCTAACTCGGCTCTATCCGCGAACGCATTGTCTCCAAACAATCGATAGAGATATGACAATGAGAAGGTCGTCTCAACAGACATACAGAGTTCGGATCTTGCAATAAGTATCAGCATCTCATGCGCAGCGACGAAGGTGAACCTACCCGCGCTGTGGACTCGTGCCTCCCGGATACTCATCCGCTGTTATAGACCCAGAGTCCGTGCCCTGGTATCTAAAAGTCATGTTGACAGCATCACGAGTTTGGTCGACAAGGCTCTGATCTCTCGTCATCCTGTACTTCTGCGCCATAAAACGTAACCCTTCCTGATTGTCAGCGCCACGTTCCGGAATTGTATCAGTCAACCTACCTTGTGCCATATTTACCCCATGCTCAAAATTCACCTTAGCCTTCGCAATGGGCGTTCCTTGAGTGGGAAACACCCCATCTACGAAGAAAGTACTCCAGTCCCGTTTTGCTACGATAGCTCCTGACCACATCAGATCCATAGTCTGCCAAATCAAAGCCTCATTCCCTTGGGGGTGCTCGTCATACAACCACTGCAGAGTCGTCGATAATTCATGGGCACGAACGACACCAAACCCGAATGGATCGAAATTGTCCCCTGGCTGTTGGATATAGCCAGTATAATTATTCTTCAGCATGCTGTTTGCGATGCCAACGAATCGATGCATGGCTGTGACTATCTTTTCCTCCTGATCAGTATCAGCAATTGCATGGTTCTGAATCGCAGTCAGTATAAACTCGCCATCCACAATATCAATATCGTTGCAAACATACCATCATGCCTTGCAGGAGTAAGCATCTCGCCCAAATACCTCTGGTCTGACGCGTAGTCTCCGGACCAAGCCATCCATCATCTGCTTGATGGTCTAAAACATAGTCCAGAAACATATTGGCTTGTGCTTTCAGCCTTTCGTCGTCCAGAACATACGCAAGAGGCACGATGGCATTGTACCAATATGGTGCAGATTCATGCAGCTCACTGTACTCTTCGGTTCCTCCCAGCCATGTGCTTGCTTTCACATAGCGATAGAATTTGAATAGATTTCCAGAAAGACCGGAGGCTTGAAGTTGCAATTGATCCTTGATCCATCCTTGTGGCGTTACGTCTCCGATTGACAGGAGATCGTACTGATAAGGAACCACTATACATCTGTCAGTCTGGACTTTAGATCAGTGACTCGGAACCCAACTTACGCGAGTCAGTCTTGTTGTTTGGTGACTGGGACATGTTCATCGACGACGAAGAAGAGGCAAGAGCACAAGAAGAATGCAAGATACACGGCACTAGACTAAGGAGATGAATAGTATGCATTTTTGGCAAAGTGTCTTTTGTGAGGCACCCATTCCGTATCAGGTGGGTGTTCTATTGAGATGAGGAGATATTTAAGTAAGAGTGATATCTTCAACTCCGATATATCGTACCTTAAGAACGGAGGTACTGTACAATAAAGACTGGAGTTGGTCGCGGGGTAAATAGCGGCCCGGGATTGTTGATCAGCGTCATAAGCGATGTTTTGGTGGCGCTCGGCTATGGAATCGGTCGGTTTCGGGTTAGGTCCCGGGTGCTGAGAGAGCCACTCTGCCACTGCACGGAGGTAAAGTAATATAACATCCATCCGAAGGCTTGTTATGATTAAAGGTATAGTTGCGATTATTGTTCTTCCTTCTTTATGTTACGGACCCACCTGGCAACAACAAGCTAGGGGTACGATTCCACCCTAAATACGATTAGGGAAATCGTATATCCAATTTCAAAGTATAATTGGTATAACAGTATCGCTAAAAGAATCGTATTTTTAGGCCACAGCTAAATCGCCATATGGATATAGCTATACCGTTATATACTAAAATTCTAGTAACTTGGCGTGTGACATTTATTAACCTTGCTAGATTATATTAATTTATATTATGTAATAAGGGTAACTTATGTAAAGGATAAATCTATTTGCTTATGTAATTACTTTTAGGAATAAAATTAAAGTTATTTAGATAATTAAGGTAAATATTTTATTTTATTATTATTATTACTTTATAACTTATATTATAGCTTGTTCTTTTTGATTTTGTGGCTTTACTTTTTTTGTAGCTGTTGGTCCACAGGACCCATACCGAGTGTTTGATGTATCCACGCCAGGAGCCGGCTGGTAGCTGGAGGGGTTTCAGGGGGGTTACGGCTACGGGTATAAATCCTCTACCTTTTCGCACTTCCTTAGCTAAACAATCTGAAATATATTGAATTATTATTGCATTTGTTTTTGTTACTTTTATTGTCTTTGTGATATTACATACTGGTGCAAACCCACATTGATTAGTAATCAACTTGTATTACAAATAGCTAAGTAATTTACTAAAAGAGTTAACTCGAAAGTTTAACGTTAAGGCTTTTATACTTATGTGAGATATTTAACGCGACCTTTTTTTAATACTAATTTTTCGCTGAATTTGGTTGAAAGGATTTGGCACCTTAATAAGAGTTATAATTCCGTATCAAGGGGTATATGTAAACAACAAATAATAACGTAGCAGCTACTATTTGATAGCTGTTATACAAAAATCAACGTAACAATTACTTTACAACTATTATTAAGATAACATTTTTATAAATTCTTCGTAAATTATCGGAATTATCATTAACATAATAGCAAAACTTACGACGAAATTTACGAAATTGCTTTTAAAAAGCGTATCAACACCACCTAATGTTAAAGAAGATTAGCAAAAAACGATTCCTTTAAAGAAAACATCTAAAGCAAAGGCTACTTGCTATTTAAAAAAGTTTTAAAAGTATACTTGCAACAAGTACCTTAATCTTGAATACATGCTTCAGGATTTTAAAGAATTTTTTAAAAATTAGATAACTATAAATTTTAATCGCATTAAGCAATAAAAAAGGGCAAAGCTGTAAAACGACTTCAAACAATATGGCGTTTACATCAAACGTAAAAAAAGAAATGCAACAATCTTGCTAATAACAACAACCAAAGCTAAACACAACAATTAGCCCAATAAAAATAAAAAAAAGCAAACTAGCAAACTTAGCCTACTATCAAAGTCAAAGCGAACGGATTGCAATCCATTTCCTTTACAAGCACCTTAAAATCTTACACTTTAAACAATTCAAGTTACTCGAGATAACATTATAACCTCTTTAATTAAAGAAATTAACGCGAGAATTAAAGACGCATAACTTCAGTTATCTTTAATAATAAAAAATAAAAAAAGGGATAATGTACCTAAACGCTTAAAGTCGCTTAAGTCTTATTATAATAGGAATGGAAATCCTGCTGGAAACTTGTATAATACGACTCTACCTGTTAAGATAAAGAGGAAATTCTCGTTTACCCCTAGCAAAGAACTCCTGAATTGTCTTCCCCAGTGAAAACCGAATAGGAGATAATTACTAGAACCGATGCTAATATGGAATGCTTATTTACGTAACGATAATGTCTATTTATTATTATATTAAAAGAAAGCCGAGGCATATGTAAAACTAAATCAACTAGCATGAGATATAATAAACTAGCTTTTGTTAAAACAAGCGAAAACTTTAAGAATGTTATTAAAGATGTATTTAAAAAAGCTTTAATATAACGGTAATAAGAATCATTTAAACGCAAAGTTATGTATCTTTATAAATTTATATTAAAAATTAGCTATCGATATATTAATTTAGCATAAAGCTTTTCCTTTCATATTATAAAGCGATATGCAAGAATATTATTACAATTATTTGCAAGATAAAACTTTTACGTTCACTTAACTTATCGATGCTACTCGAGCTAATTTTAAGACAAAGGAACGTGCAAGGCGATATTTAAGCTAATGGTTTAAAATCACGCTTAAACAATTTCAAGATAAGCCAGCACAAAAAGAAAAGACGCTTATTTAATAATTAAACAATTTTGGGAAAGAATTGCAAAGCCTCTAATTAGGCCTAGCAAACAAAAATATAAATAACAATAAAACTTTTTATAATAAGCTTATATAAGAAATGTCAAATAACAAGTTGTTCGCTTAAGCTTTGTTTAAATCACCTTTTACTTTTGCTGCATTAATAAATAGTTTCCAAATTGCAGTGGGAATAAAAACATTATTTAGGATAAGATCCTGATAAGATAATTATGCTAAATTCTATTAAAAATGTCTTTAAGCTTATGCTGCGAAAAGCGAAGTAATGTATTTAGACTGTAAGATGAAGTTTTCCCAAGGTAATAAACGTGGGGACAAATTCAAATCAAGGTTAGGTTACATAAGATATATTATTTGCTAGGCACTAAGTTGTTATAATTCTTATTATATTAAAAAAGAAAAAGCAAAATTTAAAACATAATACTTTGCTACACGCAAAGGCAAAAGTATCAAATTAATAAACAAAACGTTTAAAACATATTTAGCGTATGCGGATTAAGTTAGGCACGATTTGGAAGGTATTTGAAATAAAACTAAAGATCGGAATAATGCGGATTCTTTTGACTTAAGCGTATTATTACAACGTGATAATGCTAATTTAGATTTAAGCAATAAATATAGTAATGTTACATCTTATTTTATAGCTATATTTACAGTAAGTGTAATAAAATATAACGCACAAAATATTAAAGATCAATTGGAAATACGAAAAGCGATACATATTTTAAAAAGCATAATAAAGAAACTTTAATAAAATAACACTTATATAATCTAATAAACAAATCGCTTTTTTTAAGGTTTTTAATTAATAATAGCATATTAAATAAAAATACAAAAGGTATTAATCAATTGCGGGCATTATAACGTCTTTAGCATGTAAAATTCGATAAGAGTCAAGCGAGCCAAAGCCGGATAATATTCGAGGCCAATCAAGGAAATCTCTAAAAGTCGCCACTATTAACACTCCTACCGGAAAATGGAATTTCAAATTATTGATGCGGATATACTATTTTTAGTATGCTTACAATAACTCAATAAGATAAATGCATATTATAATAACTTACAAAATATCTTAATTCAAAAAAAAAAAAAGAAAACATTTAACTATTTGTAAGAAAAGCCATTTGTAACTATTACTAGATCAGCATAGCTAATTATTAAACATTTCTATAAGAATGATTAATATATATCACCTTACAAAAATAGAAATCCGAAAACTCCATTGTAGATTCAGCCATTTATTAATACAATAATTGCACCATTTGCTTGATTAAACAAGGCATAACCCTAACTCAAATATTATAATGCAAGTTAAAAAGATATGTGAACACTACCAGAAGCATGTAAAGGCACCGCACAGGTTTCGCTTCAAATTGCAAGACGACATCGACTTTAATTATACAATTTACGTTAATATCGTGCAGCTTGAAGAACAAGATATGCTTTATATAATAAATAAAGCAACAAGATTTAAGGCAACGCAATTAATCCGCAAAAGAGCCAATTCGGCTATAACAAAAGCTATATTTAATGCATTTAAATCAGCTTGAATTAACACATATTTTAGCTCACCAAATTTCGTTGTATATAATTATGAAATAAATTTTAATTTTAAAAAGTTTCGAATATCATTTAGATTTATAAGAAATACTCCTAAACTTGTTTTAGTAAAGGCACATCATTTAATTAATAAGGTGAAAAGGTACTATTATTCACTACGCCGTGCTTACGAAATCGTTACGAAAAAGCATCTAAAATTGTTTAACGCAAATCAGCTACAAATAATTATAAAAGCTATCAATGATATAATTAGATTAAATGGATTGATTCCAACGTTGCTTGTATTTGGGGCATATCTTAGGATGATGGAATTAGACCCCCCGAATCTAATAGTTAAATAGAGGGCTACGACAATCAAAAAGGCCATAAAGGAGGTACGCAAGATCCAAGCATTTAAAAAGGTTAATGATGCGTTATGTACCCGAAATGGCCCCAATACTACACATGTTTACGATTTTTATTTGAATAATCCCGTACTTGTGTATAAAGAGAAAAAAAGATAGAAGGGATCTTATAAATTTCTGGGCATTGATAATAAAACAGTTATTATCTTAATGGACAATAATTTGTTACGCATATTTAAATCAACCTTTATGCGCCTGTTCAAAATAGACAACTCTAGCATCGAACAAGAAAAAAAAAGCTGCCAAAAGTTCTCCCATCAACACCAATAATTGTCCTAAATAAGGAGCCTCAAAGAAATGATAAACCCGTTTCGATCCCAAAACCCCACCAGCTTGTAATAAAAATCCTGAGAATTAAACAAATTGCAGACTTACTAACAATTAACGACAATTATGATGCTAAAGCATTTTTAATAAAAAAAGAAATAAAAGATCAAGACCTATCGATCAAGTTTCGCGCTAAAAGCAAGATCATCACGCCAGGCAAATCATTTCAAATATTTTGGAAAATAGAGTATAAAGCTTTAATAGCAAAAGGCGTTTTTATCTTAATTTATTAAAGTAACTTTAAGCTTAAAAAATAACGCATTTTCAAGTTTTATATGATAAATGAAGTTAAAGGAAAAAAGATAACAAAGTCGTATAAGAAATCAAAATTTGTTATTTAAGCCTTTAATAACAAAAGCAAAAAAAATATCAACTCAATTATCAACAATCCAACGAATTAGCTAAAAGCTTATTATTTGCATAACTATAGCGGTAAAACACTTGCAATGCTTTTAACATTTACTTAAGTTAGATGTAGTAATTAAAAATATTACGCAAGCTTACATTTAGGCGCATATAAAATTAATTCGGCAAGTCTTTACATAACCACCAAAAGAAATCGCAAAAAAATTCCTTAAAGAAATAATATTTATAATAACGCTTCTATTATACAGCATACCAAAATCAGGAAATTATTAATTTAACACGTATCACAAGCATCACGTGAAAAACTTACAAATAAAAACTTCTACATACGATCTATGCTTACTTATCACATCAAAAGATAATTATACATTTAGAATTATTAAGATATAAACAAATAATATTTTGATCTTTAGAAATACTAAATTCTTAACAAGAAAATAAACAGAAATTAATAAAGCCAGGTTTTTAACAAAACCAGTATAAATCTTAAACCCTACCGGCCCGCTTACATTTAATAGTTGTATAATAATTATAAACAAAAAAAGCTTATACATGTTATAAAAAAGTCAAGGGGCAAAAATTAAGTTAGTAAATATTATAAATAAAGATTACAAGCAAGCTTACATAAAGCAACGCGCTCGCAAAGCATACTTAGCTACGATTTGCTAATCAAAAGCTACTTTTGATTTATTAGTAGCAACATAACATCAAAATCCAACAGCAAAAAAAATCAAAGCTTTAAATGCACGTCTGCAATAGCAAATACATAACTTAAAAAAGGGTCTCCAATATATCCTCATAAACCTGCAATCAGCTAAAATTTATATCTTTGTTAACAAATCCTTTGCTAATAACAAAGACCTAAGCTCCCAAATCGGATTCGTGTTAATTATTAGCACCGAATTGAAAGAAATTATAAAGTTTATCTTAATCGGAAACATTATATACACAAGTTTAATGAAATGCAAAAGGGTAACTTGTATTATGCTTGCTTCGGAATTGTATGCTATAATAGCAAAAGTTAATATATTGATTGCGCTATTAAGCATTATTAACATAATAATTAATAAATTTAGAATTAAGCAATTGCCAACAATCGTTTGTATCGATTCTTTTTTACTTTACAAATATATTATCAAGCTTGATATAACAAAAAAGAAATGTTTGATGATTAACATTATGTTAATTTGTTAGTTATATAAACGTTAAAAACTTATAAAGATGCGATGAATTAATAAAGCAAGTAATTCTGCTGACGCAATAATAAAGGCTAACCTTAATAAGGCTTTGTAAGAGCTTATTAATATTAATAAATTAAAAGTGAAGATAAAGGGATAGGTTTAGCGGCGTATCGGCGCCGATTTAAATAAGTAGCAAGGAAAATTCCTACGCTTGCTTATTTTCCTATGTCAAATCTTTTTATATATTTCCTTATAACACTTATTTACATGTCTCATATTTATATTTTTTATAGGAGTAAAAGTTAAAAGGTGACAAAGAAAACGATTTTCCATTTAGATTTTTACCTTTTAATTCAAAGCATCAACAAGGTGGCCTTGCAATAATATCTCAATAGGAACCTGGCTGCCGGTTTTATTATAGGGAGCTACTTTCATATGAGGGTATAAAGAAAATGCTGCTACGAAAAACCAACTTACGAAGCCAATCCGAAATAAAGCTTTAAGCATTGTCCCCATAAATATTACTAACCTCAAAAGTAATGGCGGCGATAGCAGCAACGACTTCGGCAAGGGTTCTTGCTTCAGCCTTTTCTTTATTATTATTTTCCTCTTTAATAACGTTAATGGCTGTAAAACAACTAGCGTTATTACGCTTCTTGATTTGTTTACCACTATTATTCTTCTTTTTTTGCTTCCTACCAGCTGAGAGCTGGGGGGAAGCCGGAGGGGTTGCAACGGCAGCAGCAGCGGCAGCAAGTGTAATAGTAAAAAGAATTTGCTTTAACATTTCTTTTATCTTTTACAAAATTCTTATTTAGCAAAAAGTTCTATTTAGCAAAAAGAAATAAAGGGGAACTTACAGAATTATTAATTTTAAAGGTTGTGATGCAATGATGAAAGGTTTTAATTTCGCTTAAGAGGGCGGCATTGATATCTTCAGGGGTTTTTGGTTTAATAATTACGCTAACAAATTTAATGTTAATAAAAGTCGTAATAATAGCAATAACATCTTCTTAGCTGCCAGCAAGAATTGCATTAATAAAAGCATTATATTTTAATGTAACGAAGTTTAAAAGCTATAATAATTATTAGCACCAAACCCAAATCAAGAGGGTAGTGGATAAATTGCGTGATAAAAAAGAAATTGGGGATACTTATTAAAACGTAACTTTTCTTTTTATTAACGCAATACAAATAGCGCTTAGACTTAACATTGTTAAAGTGATAATCGTGATTTATATTGATTTTGAAGGCGTTTACATATCGTATACACAAATAGCAGTATAAGGCAACAAAGGCTTTGAAAAGGATTGGTGCAAGCATTATTTGTATTAACAAAGATTTCATATTATTAAGCCATCATTTTTAACAAGGAATATTTACTTGTAAAGTACTTGATTAATTTGATATGAATCACAAAAATTAAGCAATTAACAAAAATTTGTTTCTAGCAAAAATTAAGCTTATGCTTACAAATGTAATTATTATTATTATTATTACTAAAAAAGAAATCAAGAATTCTAAAGGGGAAGGCATTATAAGAATATAATATGCACCTCGCTTAGCTTTGCTTAGCTTTCATAACCTCGCTTATGGCATAAACAAAGGCTTAGGGATCCCCTATCAGATCTGTAACTACAGGCTCAGGGACCCCCTATTAGATCTGTAACTACAGGCTCAGGGGCCCCCTACAAAGTCTGTAACTTCGAAGGCTCGCAAACCCCTTTACAGAGGTTATTTATAAAGCTCGCAAAGCCTCCTTAAAATAAGAGTTATTTACAGCTTGCGATGCGATGCGATGCGAGGCTTTGGTACTAGGCCTAAATGGGCAAC